>Ga0209099_1000094_pt1 | contig 98575 bp, 96 predicted proteins | sample AD_JPNHW2_MetaG_FD_184430 | JGI IMG/M metagenome (GOLD analysis project Ga0209099, IMG submission 184430) | Active sludge microbial communities of municipal wastewater-treating anaerobic digesters from Japan - AD_JPNHW2_MetaG (SPAdes) (version 2) | ecosystem: Engineered > Bioreactor > Anaerobic...
ACCTATAAGATGGTGCCCTGCCAGCAGGATGTCTATGTATGGAAGATACAGGCGGTGTTCCGCGACGGCACGATATGGCATAACCAGGATACCGGCAAACGCGACGATATCCAGGATGCCGAATGGGGAACCATTACGCTGATACGGTAAGGACGGAGAACGGAGAAGGGATAACGGAGGACGGAGAAGGGAGAAGGGAGTTGAAGGAACCACGGAGCTACGGAACACCAAGAAACACAGAGAATTGCATGTTTTCTAAGTGAAATTCGGTGACCTCAGCGCCTCCATGGCTCTGTGGTTAAAAAGGGATATTCAATGGATCTATTTCCCTTTATTCATCCTCGCATTCTGGATACTTACATTTAGTTCAAAACCTATCAATACGATCATCGCATTGAAATAAATCCAGACCATCACGATAATGAGCGTTCCTATCGAACCATACAACGTATTGTACTTCGCCATCGTGTTGATATAATAATTGAAACCGACAGACAACAGGATGGTCAGAAGAGAAGCCAGTGTGGAGCCTGCCGATATAAAATTGAAACGGCTTTTTGCCGCAGGCGCCAGGTAATATAAAAATGAGAAGGCAAAAAACAGTAAAGCCAGCGTAACCAACCACTTCCCGGCAAGAATGAGGTAATAGCCCGATCCTTTCAGGATATCATGTTTCACAAGCCAGTCAAGAACCACCGGACCAACCGTCAGAAGGGCTATGGCAACAATCAGGAGGATCGAAAGTATCATCACCAGCAGGACAGAAACAAGGCGTTGTTTTACCCATGACCGGGTATCGATGGCATGATAGGTCTGGTTAAATGAGATCATCAGGCTGTGAATCCCGTTTGTTGAAAAATACAGTGCCAGCAGGAAGCCAAAGGAAAGCAAACCGCTATGAGGCCTTTTGATGATATCAAACAAGGTCCCTTCAACCGCCGCAAAAGCCTTTTCGGGGATGAACGACTGCATCAGTCCTAACAATGAATCCTGGAAATCGGTAATCGGGATATAGGGGATAATAGTGAAGAAAAACAGGATAGTAGGAAAAAGGGCTAGAAAAAAATTATATGAAAAAGCCGCCGCCCGCATGCTTATCGTACCTTTCTGGAGCCCTTTGATGAAGAATACCAGGACATCATACAACGGCATCCTGTTAAAGCCCGGTAAAATCAATTTTCGGGAATACCTGATCAGCGTTGTAACGAAATCACTTCTGACAAATTGCAGAGTCTTCAGCTTTGAATAGCGCTGCACACCAACCAGTTTCTGCTGAAGATTCAATAATTTTGCCACCATCTATTCTTTAACGGCTTTTAAACTCAGATCAAGGCTGCTGATGTGATGGGTGAGAGCGCCGACTGAAACGAAGTCTACGCCGCATTCGGCATATTTCCGGATTGTTTCTCCGGTGATACCGCCCGACGCTTCGGTTTCATAATTCCCGTCAACCATTTTTACTGCCTTGTGCAAATCATCATAACCGAAGTTATCGAGCATAATGCGGTCCACTCCTCCCCTATCAAGGACCTGCTGCAATTCATCCAGGTTGCGCACTTCAATCTCTATTTTCAGATTAAGCTTCTTTTCATCAAGGTATTTAAGCGCTGCATCGATTGCATTGGCAATACCACCGGCAAAATCAACGTGATTATCCTTGATAAGGATCATATCATAAAGCCCGAATCTGTGATTGCAGCCTCCCCCAATTCTTACAGCCATTTTTTCGAGTTCGCGCAATACGGGCGTTGTTTTACGCGTATCGAGTATCCGGGTGTGAAGCCCCTCGAGTTTTGAAACCATCTTATGCGTTTGCGTGGCAATTCCGCTCATCCTCTGCATAAAATTCAGCACAGTGCGCTCGGCTGTGAGCAATGAAATGGAACGTCCCGAAACCTCAAAAACTATATCTCCTTTCTTAACAGGATTGCCATCCTGTATGAATACATCCACCCGGATATCGGGATCAACCTGGCGGAATACCTCCAGCGCAACATCTACCCCGGCAAGAATACCGTCTTCTTTGACCAGCAAACGGGCTTTGCCTGAAGCATTTCCGGGAATAGTGGAGAGTGATGTATGATCGCCGCTGCCAATATCTTCGCGCAGCGCTTCTGAAATAATTTGATGTATGGTCACGTCGGCTTTTTTAGTTGCCGCAAAGATAACCAGCCTTCTCCGAAAATCAATCGGTCTCGAATTCAATCTGTTGAATAAACAACTGGCCGTTTACGGGCTTGAATAACACGTAGGTTCTGAACACTTTACTGCCACATTTGTAGGATCCGATCATAAACTGGGACCCGCCGCTTGAAGCACCTTGCTGATTAACAGTGAAAGAAACCGGCGGATTCTTTGCGAAAAAATCTTTCATCACCATTTCGGCTTGAGCTTTGCTGAAGGACCCGTCTTTCTCAGGAAGGGAAACTTCCACCGAACTCGAAAAATATTTTGCTAGTTCCCTGGAGTTCCCGGAACGGATGGCAGCGGCAACATTTTCGAGAATGCCTGCCAAAGGCGGCTCAGCCTGAACCTGCAGCGCAGAAAGGGAAAACAACATGCCTGCCATTATTAAAAATATCTTTTTCATTGCTATCGCTGAATGCTCGTTGAATTACAAAAATCGAACCAAAGTAGTGAAAAATATAATACCGTCATCCCGGAAATGATTACCTGTTACTATCTTTGGCATTCGGGAGTATGAAAGGAGGCGAAATGAACGTAACCATCCTGATGATCGGGAAAACTAACGACTGCTACCTCAAGGAAGGCATTTCCCTTTTTACGGGACGGCTGAAACACTATCTTACTGTGGATTGGGTTGAGATACCCGACCTGAGGGAGCGTAAAAATTTAACCCCGCAACAGATAAAATCAAAAGAAGCAGAAATCCTGATAAAAAAGCTTCCGGAAAAATGCACCATCGTTTTGCTTGATGAAAACGGCACAGGTTATACCTCGGTTGGGTTTGCTGATTTCATTCAGAAACAGGTGAATACCGGTATTAAGGATCTTGTATTTATAATAGGCGGGGCTTTCGGAGTATCGGACGAAATAAAAAAGAAGGCAGATTTCGCTCTCTCTCTTTCCCGGATGACTTTTACCCATCAGATGATACGGTTGCTGTTCGCAGAACAGTTGTACCGCGCCATGACGATCATCAGGAATGAACCTTACCATAACGGATAAGGGTAGGACGGAGGACGGAGGATGGAGAATGGAGGACGGAGGACGAGAACATAGAACGCAGAACTCAAAACTCAAAACTCAGAACTCAGAACTCAAAACTCAAAACTCAAAACGTCAAAGGCCAAGAGCTAAAAGCTAAAAGCTAACTGCCAAACAAAACCGGAAACACTGAAACCCTGCCCACGAACAACGAACCACGAAACGCAAAACGCAAAACGCAAAACACGAACAACGAATCACGAACCACGAATTCCACGAATGTCAATTACGAATTCCACGAAACGCAGAACGCAGAACTCAAAACTCAGAACTCAAAACTCAAAACTCAAAACGTCAAAGGCCAAGAGCTAAAAGCTAAAAGCTAACAGCCAAACAAAACCGGAAACACTGAAACCCTGCCCACGAAAAACGAACCACAAATTCCACGAATGTCAATTACGAATTCCACGAAACGCAGAACGCAGAACGCAGAACACAGAACGCAAAACACAAAACGCAGAACGCTAAAAGTTTACCTGCCTGTGCAAGGTTGTGGGTAAGACGCCAGGCTAACGGCTAACGGCCAACGGCTAACAACTAAACAAAACCTGAAACGCTGAAACGCTGAAACACAGAACGCAGAACGCAGAATGCAAAAATCATAACACAAAACGCAAAACGAATCACGAACAACACCCCCTAAAACACTATAGATGAGGGAAATAGTATTTGCCACGAACAACCAGCATAAATTAGAAGAAATCAGGAACCTGGCAGGTCCGCATTTTATTATCAAAGGTCTTTCGGACATAGGCTGTCATGAGGATATCCCCGAAACAGCCGGTACGCTTCAGGGCAATGCGCTCCAGAAAGCTCAGTATGTCAGGGAGCATTTTGGTCTGGATTGTTTTGCCGACGATACCGGCCTGGAAGTTGATGCGCTGGATGGCCGCCCGGGTGTATATTCAGCCCGTTATGCAGGCAACAATCACGATTTTAAGGCCAACACGATCAAATTGCTGAACGAATTGAAAGGCGTAACCAACCGTTCGGCACGATTCAGGACGGTAATCGCATTTCTGACCGGCGGAGATCAATACTTTTTCGATGGGGTGATCAATGGCAGGATCATTGAAGAAATGCGGGGAAAAGAAGGGTTCGGGTACGACCCCGTTTTCGTTCCCGAAGGCTACGATGTCACTTTTGCCGAAATGCCTTTGGTCGAAAAGAATAAAATAAGCCACCGGGCCATTGCCGCCGGCAAGTTGGGTGAATTTCTCAGAAAAAATATGAATAATGCAGCATCCCGCTAAGGGAATTGCCGCCTTTACTTTGTTCCGGCAAGAGCCTCTTCAATGAGGATGCCGAAAAATTCCTTCAGGCTGTATCCGGCAGCCACAGCCTGTTTAGGCACTATACTGCCATCGGATAAGCCGGGGACGGTATTCACTTCGAGAAACCAGAATTTGCCGTTATCCAGGAAATAATCGAACCGCACTACCCCTTTGCAGTTGAACTTGTCATAAAGGTAAGCTGTAATGCGGTTGCATTCCGCCACTTCCTCCCCGGTCAACGATGCCGGGGTGATTTCTTCCGACATTCCTGATGTGTACTTGGCTTCGTAATCGAAAAAATCATTTTTCGGAATTACTTCAGTCACCGGCAATACAACAATATTTCCTTTACGCCTGAACACACCGCAGGCCAGCTCCCTTCCTTTGATGAATTGTTGAACAAGCACTTCATCATCCTCGGCAAAGGCTTTGTTTACGGCTTTCTCTATATCTTCAGGATGGTAAACTTTTGTAACGCCACAACTCGATCCGGCTTTGTTTGGTTTCACAAAGCATGGCATTCCTACTTTTCTGATCAGGGATTCTGTATCCCAGGATTCCATACGACGAAGCATTACCGTAGCGGCAACATTCATACCATATTGAAGAGCCAGGTCATTGCTGAAATACTTGTTAAAGGTGATGGCCGAAGTTGTCAGGTCACAACTTGTATAAGGGATATGAGCCATGTCAAGATACCCCTGCAGTTTCCCATCTTCACCGGGGGTTCCGTGAATGGCTATAAAGGCGCAGTCAAAAAAAATCCGTTCATTGTGGGTCAGCACGCTGAATGAGTTCTTATCCACAGGAATCCCTGTTTTTTCATCAGGCGTATAAATCCATTCGCCCGCATGAACCAGGACAGGATATACGTTGTACAGGGTTTCATCTATATTTCTCCTGATGACGGCTGCACTGGCCACTGAAACTTCAAATTCGCCTGAATCTCCGCCCATTAACAGGGCAATGTTTTTCTTTGATTTCATGATCTTTGGTAATTCCAAGCAAAGCTTTAACAGACGCCGCAAAGGTAATGACAAATCATCAACAGTGGCGGCTGTATAAATTCTTATCTTTGCACCAAACAGACAATAAACAGGCCTTTTGGCAGTTATTACTTCACATGGCTGTTAAAACACCCAACAAGGAACGCTCCAGCAATACACCATGAATTTTATCCAGTTTATCACTACCCGGAAATTTGTCAAACATTTCCTGCTTTCGGTTCTCATAACCATCGTGCTTGCCTGGATAATCCTGATGATCCTGAAACAATACACGCGCCATGGGGAAACCGTGACCGTCCCCAAGATCACAGGACTCACGCTGGCCCAGGCTCAGGAGCTTGAATCGAGCGATGATTTTAATTATGTCGTAGTCGATTCCGTCTTCGACCTCACAAAAAAAGGAGGAACGATCACCATGCAGGATCCTCTTCCAAACTCGATCGTAAAACCAGGCAGGATTATCTATATTTCGGTTGTTGCTACCGTACCCGAAAAAGTAAAAATGCCTGATCTTGTGGACCTTTCGATACGCCAGGCCAAGGCCTTGCTCGAAACATACGGGTTAAGATTAGGCAATGTTTCAATGATACCCGACATTGCCAAAAACATGGTGCTCCGGATGTCGCATAACGGTTCGTCAATAAGCCCCGGCACATCTATCAGCAAAGGTTCTACCATCGACCTCGTGGTCGGGCTTGGCACAGGATCGGGAGCTTTCCAGATTCCTTTCCTGATCGGTAAGACCCGTGCAGAAGCCCAGGTGGAACTTCAACAACTCGGATTACTCGTTGGCGACGAAAAATTCATCGACGGCGACAGCCTTGATGCCCGGGTATATCAGCAAAACCCGGCCTATGTATACGGGCTTACCGTCAGAAGCTCTTCAGCAATCAGCCTCACATACAGATCATCGGAATCTTTCGATTTCGACACTTACATCAAGCAACTCGTTATCGACACCATACAAAACGACAGTGCATCCATTGATTATTAAACATTTATGATGAGATATAAAATCACCATATTCCTTTTGTTTTGCCTTTCAGCAACATTCCAGGCTTTTGCCCAGGAAGTAGTTTCAGGGCTTGAGTATAACATTACCGTTAAAAATAAATTTTGTCAGGCAGGGTTAAAGTGCGCAGCCAACTATGATACGGTCTACAACACGCTTCCTTTTTACGACGATTTTTCCAGAATCACCGTTTGGCCGTTGCCGGAAAAATGGGCCGACAACTATGCATTTATTAATACTGATTATGCCTGGCATCCGCTTACTATCGGTGTAGCCACCCTTGATGCCATTGATGAAACAGGGGCCCTTTATCCGGAAGCAGGATCATACCCTTTTGAAGCTGACAAACTCACATCCCAGCCTATCCGCCTCGATTCAATATTTTCACCGGTCCCGAAAGCCATCACAATCAGCGATTCCGTTTACCTGAGTTTTTATTATCAACCCCAGGGACGCGGCGCTATGCCTGCCAAAAAAGATTCACTCCTGCTCGAATTCCATTCGCCGGCCAATTTCGATACCCTGATTACCGAAACCGATACAACTTATTCCCCTCGCTGGGATGTCATTTGGTCTTCACCGGGAGGCGTTCAGGTTGATACTTTTGCCCTTGAAAACCACGGGTACTTCAAGCAGGTAATGATACCCGTTACGGACAGCGCCAGGTACTTTAAAAAAGGGTTCCGTTTCCGTTTCCGCAATTATGCAAGCCTGGCCAACAGCTATGTTCCCGACTGGCAAAGCAACGGTGACCAGTGGAACATCGACCTGGTTTATCTGAATACAAGCCGGTCGAAATATGATACAGCCATGAAGGATATTGCCTTTGCCGAAAAAGCGCCTTCAATGCTCAGCCGTTACCAGGCTATGCCATACCGGCAATACCGGAAAAATTTCCTCAACGAGATGAAGGATACGCTGGATATCAGCATTGCCAACATTGATAACGTACCTCACAATATCTCGTACGGCTACACTATCCGCAAGGATTCACAACAGCCTTATGAAGAATACGATGCAGGCAATTTTTCCATATATCCTTATTCCGGATACGGGTACTCCACTTACGCTCCCTTTGCCCATCCGCCGGTGGAATCATTTTACCCCATCGGCACCAACGATCAGCAGAAGGTTGTCTTTCATTCTACCCACTTTCTGACCACAGACCCGAATTTACTGATCAAACAAAACGATACAATAAGTTTCACCCAGGTGTTCAGCAATTATTATGCATACGACGACGGAACTGCTGAAGCCGGTGTCGGGCTCAACGGTTCGGCAGGATCATATGCCGTTCAGTTTGAACTCAACGTGGCTGACACGCTGAGAGGAATTCAACTCTACATCAATCAAACGCTGTCAGGCACCAACAATCAGTACATCGATCTGACGGTGTGGAACGATTACCTTGGCGCTCCGGGACAGATCGTCGGCCAGATGAAAGATATCATTCCGGCAAATGCCGACAGCCTGAATGTTTTTCAGACGTTCTGGTTCGATACGCCTATAATTGTTGATGAAACATCGTTTCCCGGCCTTCTCTTTTACATAGGATGGCAACAAAGTTCAATTGACAACCTTAATATCGGGTTCGACCGGTATAACGATTCACACGATAAAAGGTTTTACAACGTTTCCGGCAATTGGCAGATGAGCGATGAACAGCATGCAGGATCGTTGATGCTGAGGCCGGTTGTCGGGCTTGTTAACCCGCTTTCAAATCCGGAACTATCCGCATCATCGTTATTTACTATTTTTCCAAATCCCGTGACAGTTGACGAATTCAACATTGCATTGCCGCAGGAGTGGAAAACAGACCATAATATTGATTTAGAATTATTTGATTCATCCGGAAGAATGGTTTATCAAAACAGTTTCAGACCTGTGGTGAGCGCCGCTAATCTGAAAAACGGCATCTTCCTGGCCAGACTTGTGAACCACGACAACAACCGGACAGCTTCTCAAAGATTTATTATCGCCCGTTAATAACAAACGTTTGGGCATGGCCGACGACAGCGACATCCTTGACCAGCAGGCTGAAGAGAATGACCTGTATGAACATTTCCGCTTTGTCGTGGACAAAGGGCAGGCGTTGTTACGTATCGACAAGTTCCTGATGGGACGTATCCAGAATGCCTCCAGGAATAAAATACAGAATGCTGCCCATGCCGGGAACATCCTGGTAAACGACATTCCTGTCAAGCCCAATTACAAGGTCAAGCCTCTTGATACCATTTCCATCCTGCTGGCATATCCGCCGCGCGATACAACCATTATACCCGAAGATATTCCGTTGAATGTGGTTTACGAAGATCCGGAATTGCTCGTGATCAACAAAGAAGCCGGGATGGTCGTCCATCCTGGTCACGGTAATTATACCGGAACCCTGGTGAACGCACTGGCGTACCGTTTTCAGCAGGAAGGCATTGTAACCGAAGAAGGGCCGTACCTGGTTCATCGCATTGACAAAGACACTTCCGGATTATTGCTGGTAGCCAAGAATGAATTGGCACAATCCATTCTGGCCCGCGGCTTTTTTGAACATAAAGTCGACCGGAAATATATTGCCCTGGTTTGGGGCGACTTTAAGGAAGAGGCAGGAACCATCGAAGGCAATATCGGCCGAAGCCTCCGCGACCGTTTGGTGATGGATGTATTCCCCGACGGCAAACACGGCAAAGAAGCCATCACGCATTATAAGGTTCTGGAGCGTTTCCATTATGTTACCCTGGTCGAATGCACCCTTGAAACGGGCCGCACCCACCAGATACGCGCTCACATGCAACATATCGGACACCCGCTGTTCAACGATGAGCGTTACGGAGGCGACCAGATTCTGAAAGGCACAACTTTCGCGAAATATAAACAGTTTATCAGGAATTGTTTCGATATACTTCCTCGTCAGGCATTGCATGCCCGGTCGATCGGATTCAAACACCCAAAAACGGGAAAAGAGATGCATTTCGAATCGGAATTGCCCGAGGATATGGCTTCTGTTCTCGCAAAATGGGAAAACTATACTCGTACAGATAGCAATGAAACTGAAAGAAATTCTTAACCGTCTTCCCTTATAAAATTGAATTACTCCGTTTTTGCCAGATAACAATTCATCCGTTCTTATCAATTTATTTTTTCATCATGAAAATCCGGATCGTCAGGACTATCCTGTTCACTATCATCGTGGCGTCAGCAGGGGCTGGATTCATATCATGCTCAGGAGAAAAGAAGGTTACCTCCTACCCTGTCGCCAACCTGGTTCCCAAAAAATTTGGTCACAGTATTCAGCAGCCTGTCCGAAAAAAAGGAAATTTATCGCAGGAATTTTTCCAGGACAAATGCGATTCAGGACTTCAGCGTTCACAAGTCAGCCTGGCTGAAAATAAGACCATTGCGACACTTCCTCCCGTGAGTGGAAGTAACCATAGCCTGATCCGGCAGTATAGATATGGGAATTTATCAGATCAAGCTTATGACGATGAACTGATTGCCGGCCTTGAAACAAGTGCTGAAACAAGCGTCAGAAAGATTAAAAAATCTACGGCACCTGATCACGGGATAATTATTCCGGCCGATGATACCACAAATACTCAGAATCAGGATCTGGCAGATAAAACGCCCGGGAAGAAAGATCCGAAAGACATGAACGGATTTGGGATCGTAAGCCTCGTAACCGGGATTGTAAGCATTATCGGCTTTCCCTTTCTGGCGCCTGTTGCCATTGTTTTCGGGGCTATCGGCCTGAATAAAAGACAAAAGGGAATGGCTATTGCAGGTTTTGTGCTGGGAATCGTCACTTTTGTGCTCTATTCATTACTGATTGTCCTGTTGCTGAGCTCTTTATAACAGGATATACCGCAAAGCCTGCCGGGAATAGCAAAGATCATTCAGGCCGGTATCGTCATCATCGGTTACTTCAATCATTTTCTCCTGAATATCAGCTTCACCCGCTGATTTTTCGCCAGTTGAGAAATCAGCAGTTCTTTTGTTTTTCCGTTGGTCATGACAATTTTTACGGTATTGGGAGGAGATGATCCTTCATTATTGGCAACGATGGTGAATGTAACGGCCTTCTCATCCGCCCTGATTACAAACCTGAAAGACTGGACCTTGTTCGTTGTTTTAAGTTCGTGAATAATTGTCGTATTATTTTTCAGGATGGAAATTATATCCCCGTCTTCCAATTTGTCGTCAAAAATGTCAAATTGCACGGTGTCGTCGGTTAATGTGTACTCTTCCGATTTGCCTGAAGTCAGGGTTTTGACATTTTCCACACCCTTTAGTGGGTTTAATCTTGCCTTGATCTCCCTGGTTAAACTGTCGGAAGCAGGAAGTTTGTCAATGGCTTTTGAAACTTGGGCGGCTGCCTTATAAATTTCTTTTGTGGTTGTCAGAATCAGAGTTCCCGATTCGCACACCAGTTTATCATTGTGCGATTTTGAGATAAAACTACCGGTAAATACATTTTTCCCGCCTTTTTTTTCAAATTTTCCGTTGACGGACATCAGGCAAAAGTCGCTGACCGATAATTTCGCTTTTGTACTCAGAATGGCCGTTTCTGCAAACCTTAATGTCTTTTTTGACGGATTAAACACGCCCGAAATCCTGGATTTTGTTTCGAGGTCGCCGCCAAGATCCGCTATGGAATATCCGGAGATCTCATTTTTATTATTAATATTATATACTATCCTGTAACTCATCATCTCCGATTTCCCGATTATGATGGCTCCCGTAAGCTCAATCGCCTGTGAATATGCTACATTACAGAATAACAGAAAAAATACACACCACCACGCTACTTTCATGAGTTTTTTACTATTTTTGAGCAAAATTAACCAATTGTTTAATTTAACTTTCTAATGCTCATGAAAAGAATTTACGCGAAAATTGCCGCCCTGTTATTCTTAGGCTTTTTTATGGTTGGAATTGTACAGGTAGCTGATGCAGCCTTCCCCGGCAAACAACAGGCAAAAGAAATCGTCACCATTCAAAAGGATGTTGAAAACGTCGTTGCCCAGCCCACACAACTTCCGGGATCAACAGATGATGATCAGTTGTTACTCATTATTTTAGCTTTCTTCATTCCCCCGTTAGCTGTTTATTTAAAATATAATGAAGCTGGCAAGCCTTTTATTGTAAATGTTATCCTGACGTTACTCTGCGGCGTGCCGGGAATCATTCACGCCTTGATCCACGTATTGAAATAAGTTGGATTTCAATAACAAATACCTGATTAAAAGCTACCTGGGCTTACTTTTAGTGAGCCCAGTAGTTTTATTATGCTTACCGGCTGATTTTTTTGATAAATCAACCGTTAATCTTTGCCTTTCAAAAATTTGTTTTAACCGCGAATGCTTCGCGTGCGGCACCACAAGAGCCGTTATGCATTTTATCCATCTTGATTTTAAAACCGCCTGGCATTTCAACAAACTGGTAGTGCTGGTAGTGCCGTTTTTATTATACCTGTGGGTCGGCGAGATCAGGAGGTGCCTGAAATTGTTGAAAGCCGCAGGCTAATATGAAGTTTTAGATAGCCTCTAAAACTATCGCCTGAAAACATGTCATTTATAAATAGCGATGCGGGGAAAAGTACTTCAACTTTTCCCCGCATCGCTTCAGAGAATTCAACTAAAATTTAAACGTCACGCCAAGATTGAGATAAGCAATACCATAACCCAATTCAACCATACCGGCAAGATTATCGTTGAAGAAATAACGTCCGCCTGCAAACCATGACCAGATTAACCCGCTTGAAGAAGCTTCATAGTTCCATCCGGGAGCTGTACCAAATTCAGTTGCTTTTACAATATCATAACCAACCAATAATCCGGTATAAGTATCCAGCTTATCGAGGAAATTATAATGCAGGTAACCTCTTGGACCAATAATTATGTTCGTATACTTATAGCCCCAACCCTGATAATCATATTTGTATCCTGCTAATCCGGCATAACCGCCAATTCCTATAGCGGCTTTGTTATCGAGCAGGCCATCCTTTACGACAACTTCGAGCGATGCAGAAACCGGAGGCAATGTGCTTGTGTAATATGAACCGGAGTAAAGCGTAGATCCTAAACCGATCCCAAGGTTCAGGAGTTTATCACCCTTAACAACCGGTTGAGCATTAAGCGCTGTCAAGCCGCCGAAAACGAGAACGACCACGAGAAAATTTCTAAGTTTCATGATGTAGAATATTTGAGTTAGTATTAGGTTAAGCTTGCAAAGTTACGTCAGTGAAGATAAACTTGCAAGGTATACTTCCTAACTTTTCAAAATATATGCTTTCAGGTGGGTAAAGTATGAAATACAGCATTTTAGCCTGACATGTAATCAGAAATATTTAAAATGAAATAAAATAAAAATACAAAAAGCAATTATACATGTATATTTAACTCCTCCGGAGTATACGGTATAAGGAATCCCTTTCAACAGCAATCCGGCCCGATCTTTTGCATAAATCGGCGATTTCCTGCACGCTCATCGACGGGCTTTTATCGTCGGCGCCGGCCATGGAATAGATTTTGGTAGAGTCGTTGATTGTTCCGTCAAGGTCATCAACTCCGAAGGATAGAGCCAATGACGCCATTTCCTTTCCAATCATCGGCCAGTATGCCTTAATATGCGGAAAATTATCAAGATAGATGCGTGAAATAGCGTAGTTGCGCATATCTTCGGTTACAGTCGCTTCTTCGATCCAGGAAAGTTCATTGTTTTTATTTCTGTATTTTAAAGGGATAAAAGCATTGAAACCGCCTGTCCGGTCCTGTAATTGCCGTAAACGGTCAAGATGGTCGATGCGATGCCCGATATTTTCAATATGCCCGTAAAGGATTGTCGCATTCGAAGGTATGCCTAGTTTATGAGCGGTTTCATGAACGCTGAGCCAGGTTTCTGCCGTTGACTTTTTCTCACAGATCTGCTTCCTGATGCCAGCGTCAAATATTTCGGCACCGCCGCCTGGAATGGAATTTAACCCCTGGTCTTTGAGGTATTGAAGCCCTTCTTCCAGGCTCAGATCCTCTTTCCGGGCCATGTAATCTATTTCAATAGCCGTGAAGGCCTTAATATGGGCTTGGGGCTTTTCTGCCCGTACCTGCCTTAGCAGGTCCCCGTAATAATAAATATCCCTTGCCGGATGCACGGCGCCTACAATATGCACTTCGGTGATCTCATCCCCCATTTCCCGGACTTTCTTCAGCATTTCTTCCACCGTGTATTCCCAGGAAGTTCCGCTGTTGTGCTGCGAATAGGAACAGAATCTGCAATTGTAGATGCATATGTTGGTTGGTTCAAGATGGATGTTCCGGTTGTAATAAACCAGGTCGCCATTCTTTTGTTTTCGGACATGATCGGCCAGAGCACCGATAAAACCGAGTTCAGTTTCGGAATAAAGTTCAATGGCTTCTGATTGTGTCAGGCGGATTCCATCCAATACTTTCAGGGCGATATTACGAATTGAGGGAGGGATATTTACGTTATCAAGAAGTCCTTTCATCCGGATCCAATATTGCTTTTGATATTAAATTTTAACTATCCGGCTTACCTGAACCGATTCTCCGGTGCGAACAGAAACAAAATAGACCGAGGCCGGCAATCCGCTCAGGTCAATGGACATGGCAGAGGATGTACTATTGCCCGGAACATATTCCAGAATTTTTTGCCCGGTTTGGTTAAAAACTGAAATGATGAGTTCAGGATGTTCACCCGGCCCCAGTAATAATGTAACCTTTCCCGTCGTCGGGTTTGGAAACACCCGGGCGCTAACGGTAAGGTAATCCTCTTTTATTAAGGAATCGCTTCCATATTCATTGGTGACCGTCAGTTTTACATCGAATGTTCCGTAAGTATTATAAACAATGGCCGGAGGATATTTCTGGTACGATTCCGAAGGAATGCCGCCCTCAAAATACCAGTGCCATCCGGTGGGATTATTGACCGAAAGGTCGTAATATGTGACAGATGAACCTATGGGGATAGTTATAGTATCGGTATTGAAGCGGGCAATAGGAAATGTTGAATTATACGATCCGGCAATTTTTTTAATGCCGGTGCCAACGGGATCGAGCCAGGGTTTAAGCTGGTTTGTGTCGGCTGTTCCATTTGACACCCAGGAATACGCAATCTTACCGAAATAATCGCTTAAATTCGGAGTATTACAATACGATCCGCCGCCGGTCAGAATTCCTATCACCTGGCCTGACTTGTTGAACAGTGGCGAGCCGGAAGATCCTCCTTCGGTGACGCCATAACCGTTTTGAGTTTCCGACCAATAAGTTTCCCAATGTGTGCCGGGTATTGATTCCCAGGTGGACGAAACAACCGGTTTGGTATAGGTGGAAATTTTCCTGATATCTCCCTGGGGATGATGGATACAAACGCCTGACGATGACGGCACATCATTGCAATCCCATCCGTTGTAAAACGGATTGTAACCCGATGGGATTGTACCGGTCAGCCTTAACAGGTAAAAATCGGAACCCAACCGGTCATTATCAAACGAATAGGATGTTGCCAGTTTTTCGGCTCCAACCATCGTTTGCCTGACAGGTTCCTTTACGGGGTCTTCGCAACCTTCCGATTCATAATTAAAATAAAAAATCCACTGCATCAAATCGTTCGAATTGGCAAATGTGGCAGCATATTCGTTTAAGGCACAATGGCTTGCCGTGATCAGAAGCGGCGAATAGTCCTGACTTGTGTTGTTCAGTAATGAGCCGGTACACCAGAAAGAATTGTTGCCTATCCTTGTAAGAATGCGCACAACGCCTTGTTTCTGGTCTTTCCAGTTGTCACCTTCGGAACAGTTTACATTCACTTCACAGGAGCCGGAACCGCCAAAATCATCTCCATTTTTTTCCGAACCGTAAAATGCAGAACGGTAGGCATATAACAATCCGTTTAGTTCTATAACCGGCACCGATGAAACAGAAAAAGGCTCATAATACTCAAGCACAATCTCATCACCCGGTATCAGGCGAGTTGCGAAACAGTTGCCCTCAGGGTTGTTATCTGGCGTGAAGGCTCCTGCAATATGTTGTCCGGATTTCGAGTAAACGAAGAAATCGGCACCTTCGGGCAGGGAAAAACGTTCGTAGTAAAGAGTTAAAGCCTGAGCGCCAGCACTCCTGATGCACAGTTTCCAAATTCTCCCTCCCTGAATGCTATACCAGTTTCCGCTGTTATTCATCGAAATTTCCAGCGGCAGAACTACGCCCATGCGATAGCCCTTATCCAGTAAAGCATCCCGGTAATCCTGAGCAATCAGTGAATCGCGATCAGGAGGGGTTATCTCAATTATCCCTGTTTCATCTGATAAACCCTTCAAGGAAAAGCTTCGCGGCATACCTCCTTTTTCAACCTGGGCATAACCAGAAACAGGAAGGATGAATGCTAAAAACTGCAATAAGAAAATCCCGATGAGGTTATTTTGTTTCACATGCAAATATTAGAATTACAAAAGTAACGATTGCAGGGAGAATTCAGGCAAAAATTGATCCGGGGATTGATTTTATCAACCCTGATTTAAGAGCCATTTCGAATAGCTTCAATACAGCTTGCTTCCCTTCAGTGCCAAGACTGACCGAGAATTGATTAACATAGAGTTCAATGTGTTTACGCATCACTTCTTCGCTCATTTCCTGCGCATTGCCAGCAATAAACCCATTCAGGGGGTAAGAATTTGCGAAAGCGTATTCCACGCTCCTGCGGATTGACCGGTTGAGTTTCTGCCTGATGTCGTCCGGAATTTCCCGGCTGACAACAATTCCGCCCAGTGGAATAGGGCTTCCGGTAAGGCTTTCCCAATATTCTCCCAAATCGGCCACTTTTTTGAGTCCCTTCGATTCATAAGTAAACCGGCTTTCATGAATGATCAGCCCGGCATCGTATTTGCCTTCCAGAACTGCCTGTTCGATGGAAGAAAAGATCATTTCGGATTTATTCTTTGCTTCAGGCACTGCGAGTGACAATAGCAGGTTAGCCGTAGTATTTATGCCGGGTATTGCTATGCTTGCTCCCCGAAGGCCGGAGAGTTGCATCTCCTTCCTGCTGATCACCAGCGGTCCCGCGCCAAACCCCAACGCTGCCCCTGAGTCAAGTAAAAGGTACTGGCTTGTTAACGAAAGAAAAGCATGAAAACTCACCTTAGTGACATCCAATTCCTTCCGGAAAGCCTTCTGGTTTAATTCCTCCACATCAGCCAATATGTAATCGAATGTAAGGCCCTCCGTATCTACCTTTTGATGAACCAGCGCTTCGAAGATGAAGGTGTCGTTCGGGCAGGGAGAAAAACCAAGGTTGAGATTCATTACTTCAGGTTTTCATGTTAAAAATCAATGCATATTTGCCACGACAGGATCCGGGCACACCTGCCATTGCAATGAGAACAGAGCATGAAGCAAAGCATTTCAGGTTCGCAATTTCAGCCCTGATACACGCAGGCTAAAAACAGGCCGGGGAGGCTAACCGATCAGATTTTATAAATCTTTAAGCAACCGGACCAGTTCAACACCGAGTTCACCGATAGCCAGAGGGATATTCCAATTATCTGTATTGCGGGGTTCAACATAGTTGGATACGGACCTCAACTCAATGAATTTGGTATCAGAACCGGTCAAGGCAAACATAAAAGCAGCGCCTTCCATTGTCTCAATGCCTGCATCCGTCCGGACAGAAAAGCGCCTGATGCTCTCCGCATTGCCGTGAACTGTATTGACTGTAGCCCCATTGACAGGCCGCAAGTGGTTTAACAGTACCGAAAACCTGCCGGGATTACTGATGAAAGTTCCGTCACCGGACAATAGATCATCCTGGTTTTCAGATCCAAGTTTGGACATAGGGAGCCAACTGTCGTTATCTTCGGCGCCCATGTCGGCAAACGAATCCGCGACAACATTCACAACTTCGCCCAACCTGATATTTCTGTTGAAGCTACCGCAGATGCCTGCGTTTATGGCAAGGTCATATTTTTGTCTCCCCGTAAGTTGTCCCATCGCGTAAGCCGTCGAAACCATCCCCGTACCGGTCACCAGCAGATCGATAACCTTATCATTCAACCGGTAACGAAAGAGAATATTTTCAACAGGAATGCAATCTCCCAGCGCCTGCCTGAGCGGTTCTGATTCCTTCCATGTTGCTGTTACGATGAGTATTTTCATCCTCTGGCAGAATGATAGCAGTGTTGCATTTGTTCTATTTACCGTCCGATAATTGGAGCAGCTCTACACATTTTTTAAAAACGTCCGTATTATCCTGAATGCCGGAAAAGCGTTCCGAACCGGGCCCGAATGCAAACAGCGGGACCATTACAGCCGAATGATCACCGGTTGTGAATTTTGCTTCAACCTTTCCTAGTGACATATCGCCTCCGGTAATGGCCATTCCGCCGGTTTCGTGGTCTGCGGTAATGATAACCAGCGTCTCACCGTCTTTCGCGGCAAAATCGAGCGCTTTCCCGATGGCTTTGTCAAAATCCACCACTTCTTCAACGATATAATTCAGATCGTTGGCATGACCGCCCCAGTCAATTTGGGAACCTTCCACCATCATGAAAAAGCCTTTTTTATTTCCGGAAAGGATATTAATCGCCTTTTCTGTTGATAAAGGCAGCATATCGCCCCTCCCTTCGGAATACCGCGGCATGTGTTCATCGCTTAACAATCCGGCCAGTTTCGGCCCGGATGCTTTCTCAACCTCCTCAAGGCTCCTGGCAATAACGTAATTGTGTTTCAGAAGGCTATCGGCCAGGTTCCTGCCGTCGGCCCTTTTTGTAAAATATTTCCATCCGCCACCAATGAAAACATCGATATCGGTGTTCAGGAACTGAGCCGCAATTTGTTCGTAACTACCACGGCTGCTTACGTGTGCTATAAAGGCAGCCGGGGTGGCATGAGTGATTGCCGATGTGGCGACCAGCCCTGTAGCAAGCCCTTTTTTTTCAGCCATTTCCAGGATTGTTGGTTTTGGAATGCTGTCGGGCGTTTCGCTCAGAAAACCATTGGTAGTCTTGCAGCCAATTGCATAAGCGGTAGCCCCAGCGGCTGAATCGGTAATGTAATTACTGGCTGAAAGCGTTTTAACAAAGCCCGAAACGGGACAGCGCTCAATGTTGGTATTATCTCGTAACGCGGTAATTCCTGCATACAGTTGGGCTGTTCCCATGCCGTCGCCTATCATCAGGATGATATTTTTCGGGTGTTTTGGTTTATTTCTGGTTTCACCTTTCTGAAAGCCGGAAGGCAGAGCGATTTGCGATAACAGTATAAGAACTGCCAGTAAAATGAGTTTTGATTTCATTAGTCTTCTTTAAGTGCCTGCAAAGTTAACTTTTGACCCGGAATATAATCCTTCTCCTTATAAAAAACGAATGGACGAAGGTTCTGACCTCCGTCCAAACGCGATAATAGAATCGATTAAGATTAGTCCTATTTGATGTTCGGCAGTTCAAGCCCGTATCCTTTCTTCTTGTCTTCAGCTTTAAGCCAGATTCCAAGGAATAAAGCCAGGACGCCTAAGGAAGCGAAAATGAGCATCGGGACAGTGTAGTTGTATTCCATAGGATTGGTAATTCCGGGATTTGATGACCTTAATGCGGTTCCGATAATGATGGGGAAAGCGTAAAGGCCTATGTTCTGGATCCAGAATATCAGTGCGTATGCCGAACCTAAATAGCGGTTTTCAACAAGCTTGGGAACGCTGGGCCATAAAGCGGCAGGAACCAATGAGAAGGAAATACCGAGGAGGATAATCGAAGCATAAGCAATCACCGGGGCAACAGAAGTACCTTTGGTAGCCGGAAGCGCCAGGGCAAATACCAGGTGGCAAACAATCATCAGAATGGCTCCCAGCATCAGCATTGAAGCCCCTTTGCCTTTTCTGTCGAGGAAATTACCAAGGAACGGGGTGATGGCAGCCGCACCCAGCGGAAATACAAAGAACACTCGGCCTGCCTGGTCGGCAGTATATCCGAGGTTACATTGCAACATGTTGTTGGCATATTTCTGGAAGGGGAAAATTGCAGAATAATAAAGCACACAGAGTAATGCAACCTGCCAGAAGACCTTGCTTGAGAGCAGCTTGCCAATATCGCTGATTTTGAACGGGTCGTCTTTTTCTTCACCGCTCTCGCCCATCTGATTCTCCAATTTTTTATCCAGGAAGGAATAAACGATAAAGGAAATCAATCCGATAGCTAACAGCAATACGGCAAAGGCAATCGGACGTGAAGCATTTATAGGTTTTATCTGAAGGGCCACAATCGGCGAACAGATGAATACAACGGCGACCCCGATACGGGCAATAGCCATTTCTACTCCCATTGCCAGTGCCAATTCTTTTCCTTTAAACCATTTGACGATTCCTCTGGAAACGGTGATACCGGCCATCTCAACACCGCATCCGAAAAACATGAAACCTATGGCCGACATTTTTGCGGAAGCAGGCATGCCGCTAAAGAAAGGGGTAATATTCCACCATTTCAGCGGAAGATTCATAAAGTGGTTCATGGCATTTTCGGCCCCGCTGCCTGTAAAAGCATCGCTTACAGCATAATAGTTGATTGATGCGCCCAGTAACATCACCAATCCCGATAAAATGGCGGTAAAACGAACACCCATTTTATCCAGGATAATTCCGGCGAATATGAGGAAAAATACAAAAACGTTCAAAAATGTTTCCGAACCAGCGTACCTCCCGTAAGCATCCGGAGTCCATCCCCGCGATGTTTGCAACAATTCCTGTAAGGGTGATAATATATCCATAAAGATATATCCGAAAAACATGGCACTTGCCAGCAGTACAAGAGCTGTCCAGCGATATGCCGGCACGTCTTTCATGAGTTTTTGAACCTTTTCTGTCATCTTGTTTGTTGTTAGTATTTTAGTAATTAGTTTATTACGGGTGTATTCTCATTTGTCGCGTACAAATATCAGTCTTTTTCTCTAATGTCTTTTTATGTTCCTATAACTTTTTTCCGGCATGCCATTCGTCAACGCCTCTTGTTTCAACTGATTTCAGGCCCGGAATGCCCGCCCGGCTTAATGAATTCCTTATCTGAAGCATCGCTGTAATGCTTTCATGGTATTGATCCGTCAAATTTCCAGGATGGAATCCGGATCACTCTTTCTCCGGATTATCACTTACAGCGTTGACCAGTCAGGTGGATGAATTGCAACACCAGGAATTGCCAGCGGGCATCTTACTGCGCGATCACAAATCTGTCCTTTCCCCTGAAATCGCGCCTGACTTCTGCCCGGCTGTAACCCAGAGATTTTAACAGATCAACGGTAGCCTTCCCGAAATTTTCGTTAATCTCAAACAGGATCATTCCGTTTCCGGCCAAAAACCGCCTGGCAAACCGGGCAACAGCATTATAGAATAGCAAAGGATCCTTATCCGGCACAAACAAGGCTTTGCCGGGCTCATAATCAAGCACATTGGCCCGCATCAGGCTTTTCTCCGACTCCGTGACGTATGGCGGGTTGCTGATGATCAGGTCAAAGACGGGCATATTACGAAAGCCGTGAGGCTTCAGAATATCTCCATGCAGGAATTCGACCTGCAAGCCGTTATCGCTGGCATTCCGCTGAGCTACCCTGAGCGCCATTTTTGAAACATCCACAGCTATTACCCGGCTTTCGGGAAAATGCTTCTTCAGTGAAACGGCAATGCACCCGCTGCCGGTACCGATATCCAGTATGGAATGGGGCCTTCGTCCGGCAAAAATCCCGGCTGCCAGGGACACCATTTCTTCCGTTTCGGGACGCGGAATTAAAACATGCCGGTTTACCCTGAAGGTCAAACCGTCGAAAAAGGCTTCGCCCGTTATATATTGCAAAGGAATGTTGTCAGCCAGTTGCCGGGCCGCTTGCAGCAATTTCTTCTGTTGCCGTTTGCCCGGAAACATCTGACGGCTTAAAACAACAGATGCACGATTCAGGTGCAAATAATGTTCAAAAAGCCTGTAAACCATTGCCCCGCTTTCTTCCCTGCCATGTACCGGCTCCAGCATGGCCCGAAGGGTTTTAGCCAGGTCACCAACGGTCATCAGTCTGTTTTCGGGATCGCTCATACCTTATTTTAATTGTTTCGCCGATGATGATCCCGGGAGATAAGCCGAAGCATAAGTATTGCTCGCTTTCCTGATCACCGGCAGTTGTTCCCTGGCTTTCTTTTTGGAAATCATAGTCCCGACCGAGATGTACATCAGTGTTCCGGAGTTGTTGTATGGTAAGTGAATCCCGCCCGGGAATGACCCTGATTTTTGCTTCAGAAAATCGGTCAGATAATAGCGGTAACGGATATAGAAACCTTTTCCCAGATCGAGTTCCGTAAAGACGGAAGGATGAAACAGTTCCGTCCGGTCGCTGAACCACTCTCCTGTTTTCATTTTTTCTCCATGGAGAAAAGTCTTTTCCTTAAAATGGAAGAATAATTCCATTTCGGCGCCCACGGCAAAAAATACATTTTTATCCATGTTCCCCAATTTCAGGGCAAACGGCACGCCGATGGAATAAACCCGCTGTTTTATTTTCAGCGTATCGCCGAATTTATGGATAAAGCCCACATTCCTGATTCCCAATCCCGTATAAAATCCGGTATGCTGACCATAATCCACATGATACTGAAGCTGCTCATTCAGGATCAGGGAAAACCGGGGAACATTATCGGCATCTAAATTTCCCTGATTGATGTTGCCCCACGAAAAGATCATCTCCCCTCCATCGCGCCAGCCGGACTTTACCTGTGAAAAGCCTTTAATTCCTGCTAATAAGAACACTACCAATAAAATAGAATTTTTCATACTATTCCTTTTCTATACTGAACCCGGCAAAATTATCGAAATAACATTCCGGTAACAACCCTGCACCAGCAATTCCTGACCAGGTACAGCCGGTTTTTAACAAACGTTCTGACAATTAAAATATTTTTTCACTGGACCGGTAGCAGGAAAATGCTTTTTGTATATTTGGTTAATCCGAAACTGATTGTATGAAAAAAATCACCTTCCTCCTGGCTATCTGCCTCCTTACAGGCATAACTCACGGTTATTCACAGCGTTACCTTCCGTTTGCCTCGAGCAATTATGCAGGAGTCACCGGCGTTTACCTTCAGCCGGCTTCTATTGCCGACAGCCGGTACAAGTTCGATCTGACAATTGCAGGCGTCGAAGGAACATTTAATAATAACTATATCGGGTTGGATCCTTACTATCTGTTAAATCCAAAAAAATTCAGCACGGATTGGGACGCTGAAGATTTTGACAAAGAGGATTTCCTCAGCGAAAATACTTCCAGTGATGATAAAAGCATGATCATAAACTTTCAGGCCGAAACCATGAGTTTTATGGCGAGCGTTTCAAACAAGGCCTCTATTGCGTTGACTTTTGGCACCAGGGGAATTATTAATCTTGATAATATGAGCCATGAACTGGCAAAAATAATATACGAAAGTGATAATTATGAGGACTACCTGAAACAGGATCTCAGGGATGCCAATGTAAATATTCAGGGAAACTTTTGGACGGAATTTGGCTTTACCTATTCCCGCGTTATTCTCGACGAAGGTGAACATTTCCTGAAAGCCGGCGCTACCGTTAAGCTTTTACAAGGCGTAGGCTCCTTTTACGGATTTGCCAAAGAGTTCAGCTACAATTTCCTTGAGAGGGATTCTGTTTCCATCTTCCATACCAAGGTTAATTACGGCGCTTCCGATAATTTTGATAACCTGTTTGCCGATAATGGCTTTAACTACGAGAACCTGAATTACAAAGTTGCAGCCAATCCATCGCTTGGCTTTGACCTTGGCTTGGTTTATGAATACCGGCCTGACTGGGAATCATTTAAATACGACCTTGACGGAGAAACGAACCTGTGGCAGCGCGATCAGAACAAGTACCTGTTCAGAATCGGGCTCAGCATCCTTGATATCGGCAGCGTTAAATACAAAAGAGGCGCACTCAGCAACGACTTTACTGCCGATATTGCCAATTGGAATTACCAGGATCAGGATTTCGGGAAAGGATACAGCGGCTTCTTAAACACCCTGAAGGACTCGCTGAACTTTGAATTCGACAACTCAATGTCCGACATATACAGGATGAACCTTCCGACCGCCATCAGCCTGCAGGCTGATGTAAGAGCGGCAAAAGGCTTATACTTGAATGTATCTCCCTATATTGCCTTAAACCGCGGTTCAAATGATGTCAACAAGGTTCATTATCTCACGGCCTGGAACGTGGTTCCCCGATATGAAGGCAGGTTTTTCGGCCTCTATCTGCCGTTTCAGTACAACAGCTATAAACAGCTCAATGTTGGAGCCGGTTTACGTTTCGGGCCGCTGTGGATAGGTTCAAACAACCTTTTCAGCATCATCGCCGGCAAAAAGGACATTTACGGTATCAATGCAAGTGTAGCCTTGAAATTCGGTATCCGTTACAAAAAAGCACACGACCGCGATAAAGATAAGGTATCCGACAGGAAAGACAATTGCCCCGACGTACCGGGCCTTGCTGAACTAGCCGGCTGTCCCGATGCCGATCTCGACGGGGTGACCGACGCTGAAGACTTATGCCCCAACGAACCCGGACTAAAAGAATTTTCCGGCTGCCCCGACAGGGATGGCGACAGCATCATCGATTCGAAGGACGATTGCCCCGATGTGAAAGGATTGCCACAGTTTAACGGATGTCCCGACAGCGACGGCGACGGCATTATCGATTCAAGAGACGATTGCCCTTTCAACGCAGGCCTGGCTGAATTAAACGGTTGTCCGGACCAGGATAGCGACGGAATCGCCGATAAGGAAGACAACTGCCCCACCGTGTTCGGCACACGCGAAAACCATGGCTGCCCGTTTATCGACAGCGACGATGACGGGGTAAAAGATGAAGACGACCAGTGTCCCGGAATAAAAGGGCCTGTTGAAAACCACGGTTGCCCTTACACCGATACCGACAACGACGGCATTCCCGACAAGGATGATGAATGCCCCAGCATTCCGGGAACGGCAATATTCCGGGGCTGTCCCGATACCGACGGAGACGGAATCTCGGATAAATACGACATGTGTCCTACCATTCCCGGCGTAGCCCAAAATAATGGTTGCCCTGAAATAAAGAAAGAAGAGCAGGAAATTATCAACACCGCATTCGCAAACCTCGAATTCGAAACCGGCAAGTCGGTGATCCGCCGGGTATCATACCCATCGCTTAACGAACTGGCCCAACTGCTCGTAAAGCACCCTGAATGGAAGCTCCAGCTTTCCGGACATACCGATAATGTAGGAAAACGTGAAACGAACATGACCTTATCGAAAAACCGCACCCTGGCCGTGAAGAAATTCCTGCAGGACAGGAGCGTTCCAGCTTCATGTATCCGTGCTGAATGGTTCGGCCCCGACCGTCCCGTTGATACCAACGCCACACCTGAAGGACGTCAGCACAACCGCCGGGTAGAGATGAAAATTGTATTTGAATAATTCACAGTATGAATTCATTACCCGCTATCAACGAATTTCTGGCGCAGCCGGTATGGGCAATAGCCGGCGTTTCCAGGAGCCGGAACAAGTTCGGCCATTCCATGTATCTCACCCTGAAAAAAAGGGGACGGAAAGTGATACCTGTTAACCCTAACCTGTCGGAATTTGATGGTGATACATGTTATCACAGCATTCTTGATCTTCCGCCCGAAGTAACCGGATTGGTGATATGCACCCGGCCTGAGATTTCAAAAGGGCTGATAGCAGACGCCGTTTCACGCGGCATCAGGCACATATGGTTACAGCAGGGCGCTGAAAGCAACGACGTACTGGAGCCTTACCATGACTCCGGTCTAAACCTCGTGAGCGGCAAATGCATCCTGATGTATACTGATCCTGTTGAATCAGTACATAAATTTCACCGCTTTCTGGCCAAACTTTTCGGAAGTTACGGAAAATGAGCAAGTCTGTTTACCGGGAAACAGAATGTCCGTTCTGCGTTAAAGAGTTTTCGGAAGCCGCTTTCCTTGCCGACGATGATTTCCTGGCTGTTTATAACATTGCGCCAATCCTGCCCGGGCATTCGCTTATTGTACCAAGAAAACATGTCAGGGGGTTGTCAGATCTGAATGACGACGAAACAGCCCGGTTATTCGTTTTTGCAAAAAAAACCACCAACCTGCTGATGGCAGCTTTCCATGGTGAAGGGTTCGATTGGTCATTACAGGAGAAGGAAGCCGCAGGACAAACAGTGCCGCATCTGCACCTGCATATTGTTATCCGTAAAACAGGCGATTTAAAGGATATAGGCGAGTGGTACCCACGGGTCGACCATGCCGATAATCACCTGCTGGATAGTTTCAGCCGACCAAAGTTGTGTAGCGCCGATTACCGGCAAATCACGGCATACCTCCGTAAAACGGCTTCATTGTTCTGAACTTCTACAAAAAGAACAATGATACTCCCGCCACGGCAATCAGGGCGCCTGCAAGTTCGCGGGCGCGCAGTTTCTCCTTATAAATAATAAGCGATGGCGGAATAATCAGAACCGGAACCAGCGACATAATGGTTTGTGCGATGCCTGCATTGGTATTCTGAACGGCCATCAGCGAAAACGACACTCCCAGGAAGGGACCGAAAAACGAGCCTACAATAAGCCACTTCATGGACTTGCTGTCTTTTACAGCCGCAGGCAACGCTCTCCATCTGCCGGCAACGGTAAACACCAGCGCAAAACCCACAACTCCGGCCATCACCCTGATCTGTGAAGCAGCAAAAGGGTCATAACTTTCCATTCCCAGTTTACTGAGCACCAATCCTACACCCTGCCCTATTGCAGCCCCCAGGGCATACAGGATCCCTTTCAGCGGGTGGGCAAGTCTGGCGCTCTTCGACGATTTGGAAGTTCCGGGAGTCCTGTTGAATATTACCAGCGAAATACCGGCGATGGTTACCATCATACCCAGTAATGACTTCAGCGACATACTTTCGCCAAGGATCAGCCATCCGGCCAGGGCAGCAGCCGGCGGAGCCAGGGTCATCAGCAGCATGGAAACCCTTGCACCTATAACAATATAAGCCTGGAAAAGAAGGAAATCGCCGATCACAAAACCTATCAGCCCCGACAAAATCAGCCATAACCAGTTATGAAGGGTGGCATCAACCGGCAGGAACAGCCCCCGGTAAAAATATGAAAACACGCCGAGCAATACCGTTGCCACCGAAAGGCGCAACAGGTTCAGGTTCAGCGAGCCGATCCGTTTGCCCACAACTTCGAACGACAATGCTGTTATAGTCCAGAACAGGGTTGTCAGTAAGGCCGCAAATTCACCAAAGTGGCTGTCCATTATATTAAATAAGGTATTAGAGAAGCCGGAAATTTTTCGCCAAACGTACACGAAATATCGCGAATCCTGAAAAAAAATAAAACGGCCAAGGCTTTCTTGCAAACTTAACCAACACTAGCATTGGACGTTAGTTCGATGAAAATTTTACTTCAATTTTTGACCGGAATATCGGACCGGCCTTTGCCGGGATTCCCTATTTTTGCCGTTGGTTAATGAAAAACAGATCAGGATTACAATTAACTTTTAGTCAATGCTCTTCGACGATCAGTACCATTCTATTGAGAAAACCGCTGAAGGGTTATTCCGCGAAAAGGGAAGCCGGTTTATTGCATACGCCATACCGGTAATCACCGAAACGGAAGTAAAAGAACAACTCGATATCCTCCGGAAGAAGTATTATGATGCCACTCATCATTGTTTCGCCTATGTGCTGGGGAATGAAAAATCGGCATGGAGAGTGAACGACGATGGCGAACCATCGGGCACGGCCGGGCGGCCTATCTACGGTGCAATTCAATCGGCAGACCTCACAAACATCCTTATCGTGGTCATCCGGTATTACGGGGGCGTGAAACTGGGTGTTCCGGGGCTGATAAATGCTTATCGCACCGCCGCAAAAGATGCTATTGCCCATGCGCAGATAATCACCAATACTGTTAAAGAAGTTTACCGGATTGAATACCCGTACGACCTTATGAATGATATAATGAAAATCCTTAAAGAAGAAGGACCGTTAATTATTTCGAGCGAGTTTGGCATGACTTGTGTTATCGAGTTTGCCATCCGGAGGAACAATCTCAGGAAATTGCTGGGCCGCTTCGATCGTCTGAACAACTTATCAATTAACTATTTAAAGACAATTTAAACGAATTACTTGCCAACGCATTGTTCGTTTTGGGTGTTTTTCCTTATACATAAATTTTATTTTAAAGTCAAGAGTAAGAATTTTTTTTTTTTCACTTTTATAAATTGATTTTTGAACAACGAAATACGCTCCTCGTATGCTGAATTTGACATAATATATTATAATCCTGATCTTTAAATCATTAACCAAGTAGCCGGATATCCGGGAAACCGATGTAACTTAATCACGAATAGTAGTAATGAAAGAACTGCACAGCGAAGTTTGGGATAATTGTCTGAAAGTAATCAGGGACAACCTGAATTATCAAAGTTTTAAAACATGGTTTGCACCTATAAAACCATTAAAGCTCGAAAACAATATCCTCACCATACAGGTTCCCAGCCAGTTTTTTTACGAGTGGCTCGAAGAGCATTACATAACCCTGCTCAAAAAGACCATTCGCAATGAACTCGGCCCAACCGGACGATTGGAATACAGTATTGTGATGGAAGGTTCATATACCAGTGATCCTTATACGATTAAAGTTCCTGCCAGTAACCGGAAAGCTACGAATAATCCTGCGGTAGCCATGCCAATAGACCTGAAAAACGGTAACGCAAAAGAGATACCCAATCCCTTTGTCATTCCCGGCCTGAAAAAAATCCAGGTGTACTCTCAACTGAACGAATCCTATTCATTCGACAACTTTATTGAAGGCGACTGTAACCGCCTGGCCCGTTCAGCCGGCTATGCAGTAGCCTGCAATCCGGGTAAAACAGCTTTTAATCCATTATTCATTTACAGCGCCGTCGGGCTTGGAAAAACCCATCTGTCACATGCCATCGGATTACAGGTCAAGAACAACTTCCCCGAAAAAACCGTCCTCTATGTTGCCACAGAGCAATTTATGCAGCAATTCATTGATTCTGTCAGGAACAACAACCAGAACGATTTCCTCCATTTTTACCAAATGATTGATGTACTGATCGTTGATGATATCCAGTGGCTCTCCGGCAAAGAAAAAACGCAGGATGTTTTCTTCCACATTTTCAATCATTTACATCAAAAAGGAAAACAACTCGTCATTACCAGCGATAAAGCCCCGGTAGAACTAAAAGGACTTGAGCCCAGGCTCCTTTCACGTTTCAAGTGGGGGCTGGCCGCTGACCTCCAGGTTCCCGACCTTGAAACCCGTATTGCCATCCTGAGAAAGCGCATCTACAAAGATGGCATCGACATGCCCGACGATGTGCTTGAATATCTCGCCTACAGCATCACAACCAATGTCCGCGAACTCGAAGGGGCCCTTATCTCCCTCATGGCGCAATCGTCACTGAATAAAAAGGCGATTACCATCGAACTGGCCAAACAAATGATTGACAAATTCGTAAAGAACACGGCCCGTGAGATTTCTATAGACTTCATTCAGAAAATCGTATGCGATTATTTCGGCATTCAGGTTGATTCCATCAACTCGAAAACACGCAAACGCGACATCGTACAGGCGCGTCAACTGGCCATGTATTTTTCGAAGAAACATACCAAATCATCGCTGGCTGCTATCGGACTTGTATGCGGCAATAAGGATCATGCAACCGTGCTCCACGCCTGCCGCACAGTAAACAACCTGATCGAAACCGACAAACAATTCAGGCTTTACGTCGAAGAAATAGAAAAACGGATCAAATTTTAACCAGAACCCACAACCAGTCCGTTTGAAGCTCCTGGCAATCAGGAGCTTCTTGTTTTATTACGATAGAAAAGAAGCTTCTGCCCCGTATTAAATTTGCCGGTACAAACCGAATATTCTCCACAGCAAACTTTTCGTAAACAAATTGATGCTATTTTTGAAGCCGGACCGGTTAACCTGCCGGGAAGTCGCTGTGCATTCCGGAACTGCATTTGCCAAATAGCTCAAAACCTCTTTACCCGGATATTATGATAAAAATTCTTATGGTATGTACCGGCAATATCTGCCGGTCGCCTATGGCGGAAGGTTTGATGAGAGAAAAATCAAAACAGGCCGGCCTCGGTGTAGTTGTCGATTCCTGCGGTTTTGAGCCGTTTCACCTGAACGATCCTCCCGACGACAGGGCTATTTATGAAATGAAGAAGCATGGGATAGACATCGCAAACCATACCATGAGATTATTCCGGCAGGCAGATTTCGACCTTTTCGACTTTATCTATGTCATGGACCAGAGCCATTACAGGAATGTAATTCGTTATGCACGTTCGGAATCCGATCGTAAAAAGGTGGATTACATCATGAACGCTGCAGGCCATGGCAATAACAGACATGTTCCGGATCCTTATTACGGCCGGCAATCTGATTTTGAAACTACCTATTCTTTGCTTGACCAGGCTACCGACGCTATTATAAATGAACTATCAAAAAGAAACCGATGACCGCAACTGTTAATTTTCCTTCAAGGGAAGAAATCCTCGGAGCTGCTGATCGCATTCGTCCCTACATTCACCGCACTCCGGTGATCACGTCAGAAACCATCAACAGGATTTGCGGCGCCGAGTTGTTCTTCAAATGCGAGAACCTCCAGAAAGCGGGCGCTTTTAAAGTCCGCGGCGCCACCAATGCCGTAATGAGCCTTCCGGGTGAGGATATAAAACGTGGGGTTGCCACACATTCATCGGGAAACCATGCCGCCGCCCTGTCGATGGCTGCCCGGAACAGGGGAATCCGCGCATATATAGTTATGCCGGGCAACTCATCAAAAGTAAAGATAGCCGCCGTTCAATCCTATGGCGGAGAAATCACTTTTTGCGAGCCAACCCTTGCCGCCCGGGAAGAAACCCTGAACCAGGTGCTGGCACAAACCTTTGCCACCGAAATACATCCCTATAACGACCTGAGGATTATAGCCGGCCAGGCAACGGCAGCCCTGGAACTAATCGAAGACGCCGGCAATCTCGATTATATTATTACACCGGTTGGCGGCGGCGGACTTCTGAGCGGCACCGCCCTGTCGGCCAGTTACTTCGGAAAAGGAATCAAAGTAATTGCCGGGGAACCTTCAGGCGCCGACGACGCCTATCAGTCTTTTTACAAGGGCGAACTGGTCCCGTCGGTTAATCCGGATACCATTGCCGACGGGCTGCGCACCTCGCTGGGCTCGCTGACTTTCCCGATTATCAGGAAATTCGTCACGGATATCCATACCGTAAGCGATTTCAATATTGCTGAAGCCATGAAACTGGTTTGGGAACGGATGAAACTGATCATAGAACCATCGGCAGCTACTCCGCTGGCTGCTTTGCTGAAGAATAAAACCCGGTATGCCGGCAAACGCATCGGCATAATTCTCACCGGCGGCAATGTTGACCTGAACAAACTTCCCTGGCAATAAACATGGATCCACAAACTGAAAAAGGCTCCTTATTCCTGTTTCCGGCCACGCTCGGGGATGTTTCTGCCGAAACCTGTCTCCCTGCCGGCAATATCCTGATTTTGAACCTAATCAATGTTTTTGTCGTGGAAGAAATACGCACGGCAAGACGCTTTCTGAAAAAGGCTGGTTATACCGGGCTTATCGACGATATTACCTTTTTCCTGCTGAACGAACATACTTCGGATCAAGAAATTGACGCTTACCTTGAACCGGCTGCCGGCGGAAAGAATATCGGCCTGATGAGCGAAGCCGGATTGCCGTGTGTCGCTGACCCCGGACATAAACTGGTGTCCTTGGCCCATCAGAAAGGCATCAGGGTGATACCGCTCACAGGGCCTTCTTCGCTCATGCTGGCTTTAATGGCTTCCGGATTCAGCGGACAGCACTTCACTTTCCACGGATACCTGCCGGTAAAAACACCCGAACGGATCAAATCCCTTAAGTTGATCGAACGCGAGGTTCGACAGACCGGATCCCCCCAGCTTTTCATCGAAACGCCTTACCGTAACATGGCAATGTTTCACACCATCATCGAAACCTGCCATCCCGATACCCGGCTTTGCATCGCTGCCAACATTACGCTACAGGACGAGTTCATCCATACCATGCCGGTACACCGCTGGAAAAGCCAGATTCCTGAACTGCAGAAAAAACCGGCTGTATTTATTTTAGGCATCTGAAAATGAAGCAGAACAAAGTTTTTCCTATCTAGAAGAAGGATGCCCCCCTGAAGCAGAAATTTTAAAATGGAAGTATTGTGAAATCAGCCTTGCCGTTGCTTCCCCGCACAGGCACTTATTTCCTTTACCCTATTATCCTTTATCCGATATGCACAGGTACCAGTTGTCGCCGGCTGGTTCATGCCGGATAAGATATACGCCATATTGTGTCCTGACCTCAAAATAATCCGAAACCGGATATCCGGGAATGTTCTCCGCCTGATACCACCGGTCGGAGATCTCCAGGATTTCAAATCTCTTTTCCTCCAGGATAAAGTATTCCGGATATTCATCGGCTTTATAACCCGAATGGCATCCTACCCCGATTGGTATAAAATTCATCATTTCAGAAACTTATAGAACCAAAACGAAATTATAAACTTTACCGAAATGATGCTGAAAAATTTCAATGAGGTATACCCCCGACCAAAAAAAAGCCCCGCATTGCGAGGCATTAAACTGGTGGCGGAAAGACAGGGATTCGAACCCTGGGACCCCGGGAAAGGGGTCAACGGTTTTCGAGACCGCCCCATTCGACCACTCTGGCATCTTTCCAATTGTTTGGGGCTGCAAAAATAGAAACTATTTTTCAATAGCCAACACTTCTGAAAAAATATGGCCGGCATAGGTTTCAATCCGCCTGGTATGTACGGTATTTCAGGAAGTAATATAAGGTTATCCCCATCATGGTGCCTAAAAGTACGCCTGCTGCCGCCATGGCAACCGGGAGGCTGTATTTATCCGTAATCCGACCGAAAACCGGTCCCAGTATTGCAAACATCATCCTGATAACAAAATTTCTGACGGAAAGTACGGTTGCCCTCTCTTCGGAAACCGTGATCAGGTTCACATAATTACGAAGTGTTGGCGTGGCTACTCCCCGGGCAAAATAGAACATGAGCAACAGTAAAAATCCCATGGCGGACGGAAGGAAGGATATCCCGAGATAACCGGAAACGAGGACCAGCGAGAACACAGTCACGGTTCCGGAAGGGCCAAACCGTTTTTCAAGTTTCCATGCACAGGCTGAAGCTATCCCTGCCGTCACGTTCAATACAGCCCAGATAATTCCAAACCATGATACGCTTAGCCCGGCTTGGATGAAAAACGGCTGAGCAAACCAGGCCATTGTTAGCGTAGAAACTCCGGTAACGGCTGAAAACAAGGTGTTCCATTTCAGTTTCCGGTCGCTGTGCAATGCTTTCCTGATGATCGCAAAAGCATTTTTCAGTGTCGGTTTAATCTTAGCGCCAACTGCGGGAGGCTCAACCAGGCACAAAGACGCCGGTATTGCCAACGCGGCAACGGTAGCCTGAACATAGAAAGGCGTTCGCAACGAACCTGCTGCAAGCAATCCGCCTGCAATGCCGGCCAGAGCTTCGGCAAAGTTGCCTGTTGAGTTAATACGCCCTTCATACCGGGTATATTTATCGGCTATCCGCCCGGCAACCAAAGAATCATACAGCATGGCCGAATCGGCCCCCGATACCAGGCTCTGCCCAAGGCCAAGCGCCACTTCCGCCATGACAAAATTCCAGAAACCAAAGGAAGTGCTGTATATCAAATACCCTGCAACGCCCAGAAATGAGCCGCATATCATACTGGTCTTCCGTCCGGCTTTATCAGCAAAATATCCGGTTGGAATTTCGAAAAACATCAGGGTCAGGGAATAGACTGCCTGCAACTGAAAAATTTCGGCCATGCCCATCCCGTTCGATTTATAGAACAGCACGATAACAGGCATCACCAGGTTCATCCATTTGGCAACCTTGATGATGTACAGGGCAAACAGGTTCCTTCGATATGGAAATTGCATGAAATTACCTGACGGAATAATTAAAAAAGCCGGCCGGGAATAGTTCCAGGCCGGCTTTGGCGGAGAGAGAGGGATTCGAACCCCCGGACCCTTTCAGGTCAACGGTTTTCAAGACCGCCGCGATCGACCACTCTGCCATCTCTCCGGTGCTGCAAAATTATCAAATTTATTTGAATGTAAAAATGTGCGGCAATATTCGTCGCGTCATCAGCCATACCCCTTATAAAATATAACATTTGCCCGATTGTATTTACCCAGCATTATATCTAACTTTGCAACTGTACATTTACACCCAAAAGCATGAAAAAGCTTCTCGTTGCAGGCACTTTCCTGTTCCTCTCGGTAGCGGCGATGCCGAATCCCGGAAACCTAAGGGCGTTCTTTTCATACACCACTTTCCGTTCACCGGAACACGGCCCGTATATCGAAACTTACCTCTCGGTACTAGGCAAAAGTGTACAATATGTGCATAAGGATAATGGGAAATTTCAGGGATCCATCCTGGTGACCATGCTTTTCAAGCAAAACGATTCCATCCGCGACTTCAGGAAATATGAATTATTCAGCCCTGAAGTGGACGATACAACCGTAATTAATTTCAGCTTCCTCGACCAGCAGCGAGTCGCCCTGCCCAACGGGAAATATGATCTTGACATCTCCATCTCCGATAAAAACAGGGAGATGAAACCATTCCTGGTGACCGATCAATTCGAACTTAATTATCCCAATGAACAGGCTGCCATATCGGGAATACAACTCATCGAATCGTTTACCAGGGTTGAAAAACCGGGAATGCTTACAAAAAGCGGCTACGATTTCATACCCTATCTCGACAATTTTTACCCGGCAGCGGTGAACAAACTGACCTTTTACACCGAAATGTACGATCTTGCCCGATTATTGGGCGCTGATGAGAAATTTATTGTGGCCACCTCTATTGAATCGTTCGAAACAGGTAAAGTTATCAAAGACAACCTGCGCATGAAACGCGAGGACGTAAAACCGGTCAACGTTGTTTTCAGCGAATTCGATATTTCGAATCTCCCGTCGGGGAACTATAACCTGGTTGTTGCGGCCAGAAACAAGGAAAATAAAGAGATAATCAGGAATTCGATGTTTTTCCAGCGCAGCAATCCTTCGCTCAAATACGACCTTAATGACCTGTCAAGCATTGATATCCAGAACTCCTTTGTTTCAGCTTATACAAATCCAGACTCCTTGCGTGAATTCATCAGGATGTGTTTCCCGATAGCATCCTCTTCCGAAAAACTTTTTATCAATACACAGCTTAATATTGCCAGCCTTGAGACCATGCAGCGGTATTTCCTTTCATTCTGGCAATCAAAGGCCCCCGAAAATCCTTCAGGCGCATGGCAAAAGTATTACATTCAGGTTCTGGCTGTGAACGATGAATTTAAAACGTCGATAAAAAAAGGGTATGAAACCGACCGCGGAAGGGTATACCTGCAATATGGCCCGCCCAATTCCAGAGTGCAGGAATACAATGAACCAAGAGCCTATCCCTATGAAATCTGGCAATATTATAAAATTGGATCCCAAACAAACCGGAAATTTGTATTCTATACTCGTGATTATTCATCAAGAGATTTTGACATACTACATTCAGACGTTCTCGGAGAGCTCTATAATGCAAGGTGGGAAGTTGAATTGCATAAAAGAGATACTGATAGGTACACATCGAATCCTCAAGACATAGAAAGGACCGGGGAGGATGATTATTACGGGGGAAGGTCAAGGGACTTATGGGACAATCCCCGGTAATATTAAACACCTCAATGATTTTCATATAAACCGATGAATTTCAAACTTGGCATCATCAAGGCTATTAACCGGTTGTTCAGCTTACTGCCGTTCTGGGTTATATATCTGAAATCGGATTTTATTGCTTTTATACTCCGGCGGGTAATCCGCTATCGGAGAAATGTTGTGGAGGAAAACCTCCGGAATTCATTCCCTGAAAAAAGCACACAGGAGAGGGAGGCAATTGCCCGGAAATTTTACCGGAACCTGAGCGACATCATCGTCGAAATCTTTAAAACCCGCGGTATGACTGCCGGCGAATTACAAAGACGGATGAAAGTCGTAAATCCCGAACTGCTTGATCATTACCGCCGGCTCGGGCGAAGTGTCATCATGGTGAGCGGCCATTGCGGAAACTGGGAGTGGTATGCACCGGCCACGGCGATGCAATGCCCCGGCTTCGACCACAATTGCGCTTTGGTGAAACCTCTCAGCGATCCGGTTTCGGAAGAATTCATCACTTCCCTACGCACCCGGTTCATGAAAGATGTCCTGCTGCCTTTTAAAAGCGCTTACCGGGTTTTATTATCACGCCGGCGCGATCAAAACCTGACGGCCATCCTTGCCGACCAGACGCCTCACAGGAGCGAAATTGAATATCATACCCTTTTCCTGAACCAGCAAACTGCATTTTTCCTCGGAGCCGAAAAAATAGCCCGATCGCTCGATCATGTGGTTATGTTTTCGCATATCCGAAGGGTCAAAAGAGGATATTACGAAGTTACATTCGAATTGATCACCGATACGCCGAAACTTACCCGGGACTTTGAAATTACCAACAAACATATAGCATTGCTGGAAAAGGATATCATTGAAAATCCGGACAATTGGCTCTGGTCACATCGCCGCTGGAAATATAAAATTGATAACTAACGGAATAATGATTTATTTGTCGAATATTTGATTAATTTCGCTTCGGAAAGCAGCCCCTGATCATACCCGGGCCCTGACTAAACCAACAGCATTATTCATACTTCGTTAACAATTCTGCCTTGCCAACTGTAGCTGTCGTAATATTGAACTGGAATGGTCGTGAATTCTTGCGGCAGTTTTTACCAAGCGTAATACAACACAGCGAAGGCTTTGCCGAAGTGATCGTTGCCGACAATGCCAGTACGGACAGTTCGGTTGAATTTCTGCAGAACAATTTCCCCCGGATAAGGATCATTCAGAATATCACGAATGGCGGATTTGCCAAAGGATATAACGATGCACTTTCGCAGGTGAATGCCGACTACTTCGTATTGCTGAACAGCGATATTGAAGTGACCGAAAACTGGATCAAACCGGTTATCGACCTTATGGAAAGCGATCCGAAAATCGCCGCCTGCCAGCCTAAACTCCGCTCTTACCATCACACCGAGAAATTTGAATATGCAGGCGCTGCCGGCGGTTTCATTGATAAATACGGTTATCCTTTCTGTCGCGGACGAATTTTTCAGACCATCGAAACTGATAACGGTCAGTACAATACGCCTTCAGAAGTTTTCTGGGCTACCGGTGCTTGTATGTTTGTAAGGGCAAAAGAGTATCTTGAATTCGGCGGACTCGACGAAGACTTCTTTGCCCACATGGAAGAAATCGACTTCTGCTGGAGGCTAAAAAACGGCGGTTACAAGGTAATGTACTGCCCCGATTCGGTGGTTTACCATGTCGGCGGGGGAACACTGCCCAAGCAGTCATCACATAAAACCTATCTCAACTTCAGGAATAACCTGGCCCTGCTTTATAAAAACCTGCCGTCCGATTTATTATGGCCTGTCTTCCTGGCACGGGTCCCCCTTGACGGCATCGCAGCCTTAAAATTCCTCCTCGAAGCCGGATTTGCCGATTTTTATGCCGTCATCAGGGCGCATGGGTATTTTTACCGCAATTTCTTTAAGCTTCGCGCCAAGAGAAAAAAACTGAGCCACAACCATGTATCCATGATTTACAATGGGAACCTGGTGATTGATTACCACTTCCGGAAAAAGAAATCATTCCCGGAAATGGATCAGGAAAAATTTTCCGGATAGAATACTCTCAGCAACATTTTTTATTTCGTACTCATCCTTCAAGAGAAACGGATCTTCAGAGGTGTTCTGTTCCTGTTTCTTTTACGCTTATATCAGGCTTAAAACAGCCAGCCGGTACGAATCGAGCCCGAATCCTGAAATGATGCCTTTCACACCGCCCGAAATAACCGAACGGCTGCGGTAATCTTCCCTGGCCATAATATTGGAAATATGAACTTCAACTACGGGGGCTGATATTGAACGGATAGCATCGCCGATAGCAACCGAAGTATGCGAATACCCGCCGGCATTCAGCACAATACCCTGGTAAGTAAATCCGGCTTCCTGCAATTTATTGATGATTTCACCCTCAACATTTGATTGAAAACACTCGATCATGATTTCAGGAAACATATTCTTCAGCCTTTCGAGATATGATTCAAATGATTGACCGCCGTATATTTCAGGTTCCCGCCGCCCTAACAGGTTAAGGTTGGGACCATTGATAATGAGAATTTTCATAAAAGACGTGTTGACAGCCACAAATTTAACCATTTTCAGGCAGCGCCCATAGAATCACCGGTAATTGCCGGAATGCTGTTTTAATTATGCCGGACTGTTCTGCAAATTCCAGCCCGGGGGTATCAATCCGCCTTGAAATCGTGTGAAATATAATGCCATCCCCGGTTATAAAATGAGTTGAATGACTAATTTTGATGTGCGGTGCAATAAGCGCCTCGATTTTCCGGAACAGATGCAGAATGGCCAGAGAAAAAAACACGGGCATCGGGTTAAAGTTCAGGGATGCGGCAAAGGATTATCTGTATTTACTTGAACATAATTACCCGCAAAAGGCAATCCTGAAACTAATCGGAGACCGTTACGCCTTAAGTTCTGTGGAAAGGTCGGTGTTGTACCGGGGTATTTCGTCAGCCCGGGAATCGGCCGGGAGGGCGGCAAAGCTGGTTAGCCCGGATTCAGTGACCGGTTCAGTGTTGAACATCGACGGTTATAACGTGCTGATCACCATCGGAAGCTACCTGAACGGAAATCTTGTTTTCATCAGCAGCGATCATTTTGTACGCGACGCATCGGAGATTCATGGAAAAGCATTCCGGAACGAACTTTTCAACAAGGCGATCCTGCTGATTTTCTCGTATCTGCAATCCAATCAGCCCCGGGAAATAAATTTCTTTTTCGATAAACCGGTCAGCCATAGCGGGGAACTTTGTGAAAAAATCAACATCCTGCTAAACCACTATGAAATAAAAGGTTCAGCTATTACCCTCCCGTCTCCCGATCATTACCTGAAAATGCTTGATTCGGGACTTATCGCCACGTCAGATTCGTCAGTCATCGAGCATTGCAAAACCGGCATTATTGATCTGCCCCAAGCCGTCATCCGGTTTCATTATAAAAGAGAGATGTCTGATATTGCCTCCTATCTTTGATATTAATCAATTGATATTCTTAAGCATAGGTAAATATTTAAACTTCCTTTGCTTTTTCACGGATGCATTTTATAATTTTGCGGCAGATTTTCTGAATAGGGGTGCCCTAAATTACGGGCTGAGATCAAACCCATACTACCTGATCCGGGTAATACCGGCGTAGGGAAAAAGGGAAACTTTGAATGATCCGCTTCATGCGGATTGCCCCCATTCTTCATTCAAGGTTTAACTTAACAAAATCAACCAATGAAACTACACTTTCTCTCTGTCGTACTGGCATTTATGCCCTTACTGGCCTTTCCCCAATTTACCGTTTCCGGAAAAATCACCGGCGAAACCGGAAATGAGACGCTGCCCGGCGCCCATATCATGCTCTCCGGGACATACAATTCAGCCATTACCGATCAAACCGGAAGCTTTGTTCTCCGCAATGTTAAAAAAGGCATTTATACTATCAAGGTCACCTACCTTGGATACAAGGATTATGAAGAAAAAATCACGGTGGATAAATCCCTTAACCTCCCGATAACGCTTTCGCCAACTGTTTTTGTTCAGGATGAGGTTATTATCCTGGCGACACGTGCAGGCACAAACGACCCTGTGACCAGCCAGACCATATCAAAGAATGAGATTGCTCAGGGGAACCTGAGTCGCGATATTCCTTTTCTCATCGGGAACGCAACATCGGTTGTTACCAGTTCCGATGCCGGCAACGGAATGGGATACAGCTCGTTGCGCATCCGGGGAACCGATATGACGCGCATCAATGTTACCATTAACGGGATACCGCTCAACGAGGCCGAATCGCATGAAGTTTACTGGGTCGATCTGCCGGATATTGCCTCTTCGACCAATTCCATCCAGATACAGAGAGGCGTAGGAACCTCCACCAACGGAGCTGCCGCATTCGGGGCAAGTATCAATCTTCAGACTGAAACATCTGATCCTGAACCATATGCCGTATTCAATTCGTCAACGGGTTCATACAACACCTTTAAAAACACCCTCAATTTCGGCACCGGCCTGATGAAAAATCACTGGAACCTGGAGGGCCGCCTGTCGAAGCTCTCATCCGACGGTTACATTGACCGGGCCTCCGTTGACCTGCAATCCTATTACCTGTCGGGCACATATACCGATCAGAAAAATCTAATCAGGATGACCACGTTCTCCGGTAACGAAAAAACTTACCAGGCATGGGACGGGATTCCTTCTTCCATTCTCGATACCAACCGCAGGTATAACGGAATGGGAATGTATTACGACAGCAAAGGAAATCTTCGTTTTTACGACAATGAAACCGATAACTATCTGCAAACCCACTATCAGTTGCACCTGGCGCATCAGTTCAGCAGCAAGCTTTATATGGCAGGATCCGTTCATTATACAAAAGGATTTGGTTACTATGAACAATTCCGCGATGACGACGAACTGAGCAGCTATGGCATTGAACCGCTTAGGTTGCAGCAGCCTTACTATATTATCGGAAGCGATACTATCAGCGAACCCGACAGCCTTATCAACCAATGTGATCTGATCAGGCGAAAGTATATGGACAATGATTTCTACGGATTTACGTATTCCCTTAATTATCACAAAAAACGTTTCCAGGCTACTTTTGGAGGATCATGGAACCGTTACGACGGCAATCATTACGGGACTGTAATCTGGACTCAATTTGCCGGAAATGCCCTGAAGGATCAGGAATGGTACCGGAACAACGGGGATAAATCAGACCTGAATTTCTATTCAAAAATTAATTACCAGGCAGGCAACCGGCTCAATCTGTACCTCGACCTGCAGTATCGGCATATTGATTACCTGATTGATGGTATAGATGACGATGCGCGTGATATAACGCAACAGCATCATTTTGACTTTTACAACCCAAAAGCCGGTATTTATTACCAGGCAAACAGCAGCAACAGTTTTTATGCTTCTGCTGCAATTGCCAATCGCGAACCCAACCGCGACAATTTCACAGATGCTGATCCAAACCAACCTGAACCTACCCGGGAAAAATTATATAACCTTGAAGCAGGGCATAACCTGAAAACATCCAAGGCTGAGATCACGTCCAACATTTATTTCATGTATTACCATGACCAGCTTGCCCTTACAGGAGCCATCAATGATGTAGGTTCAGCCGTAATGGTCAATGTTCCTGAGAGTTACCGGCTGGGCCTGGAAATATCTTCTAAGTGGCTGCTTTCAGAAAAGCTAGAATGGATTGCTTCGGTTACGTTAAGCCGGAACAAGATTATTTCATTCACCGAATACATTGATAACTGGGATGACTGGACACAGATACCGGTCGAGCACCATAATACCGATCTCTGCTTCTCCCCTGCCGTGTTGGCAAACAGTGAAATCATTTACTCGCCTTTACAGAAACTATCATTCTGGTTATCAGGCAAATATGTCGGGCGGCAATATATCGACAACACCCAGGCTAAAGAAAGAAGCCTCCATCCGTACTTTGTAAACTCCTTTCAGGCCGGTTACACCCTGAAACCACGAATATGTGATGAATTATCCTTTAACATAATGATTAACAACCTTTTTAATTATCGTTATGAATCCAATGCATGGGTTTACCGATACTATTCCGAAGGGAACTATAAAGTGCTGGATGGATATTTTCCCCAGGCCGGTATCAACGTTACAGCAGGTATAACCTTAAAGCTTTAAGCCTTATACTATCCGGGCATCATGCCCGTTAAAACAATTGCTACCTTTGCGCCATGTCGACCGAAAACCGAAAAATAAGCATCCGGAATAAAAAAGCAGGATTTGAGTACTATTTGCAGGAGCAATTTACTGCAGGGCTTGTATTGACCGGCACTGAAATAAAATCGATCCGCGAAGGGAAAGCTAACCTCACCGACAGTTATTGTACCTTCGATAACGGCGAGCTCTTTGTGCTGAACATGCATATTTCCGAGTACAAGTTCGGGAGTTATCTGAACCATGAGCCAAAACGTCCCCGCAAACTGCTACTTACCAAAAAGGAGATCAGGAAGCTGCAGCAAAAATTAAAAGACAAGGGCATCACCATCATACCGGTGGAACTTTTCGTGAACGAGGATGGGTTTGCCAAACTGACGATAGCCATCGCCAAGGGCAAGAAATTGTATGACAAGCGCGAAACCTTGAAATCGAAAGACCAGCAGCGCGAAATCGATCGGCATATATAGCGATTACTTTCCTCAATCGAGTGATAAAAATATCAGCCTATTTCGTTACAACATAATATGAACCGTACATTCCTGATTATTTTCGCACTAATTCTGGCAGCATCGGGTTCCATGGCCCAGAAAGCGCCGCCAAAATCTTCCGAACCGGCTATAAAGTGGTATGGCTTTGAAGAAGGCATGAAGATGGCAAAAAAGAAAAAACTGCCTGTCCTGGTTGACGTATATACCGAATGGTGCGGATGGTGCAAACGAATGGATAAAGAGACATTTTCGGACAAAAACATTGTCAGGTATGTAAATGAAAGCTTTATTGCCATAAAACTGAATGCCGAAGACAAAAACCCGATCAAATACCTCGACGATACTTATATTAATCCAAATCCTTCCGCACAGCGTTCCACGCATCAACTGCCCGGTGTGCTGGCTAAACAAAGGATTGGCTATCCGACCTACATTTACCTGGATGAAAAGGGTAAAACTATTACCCTTACCCAGGGATACATGCAGGCCAGCGACATGTTGCCCATCCTGAAATACATCGGATCCGGCTCATATAAAACCATGACCTGGAAACAATTCACAGGGCTAAAGTAGGTTATGCCTGTATAAATCCTGAAATGTCCTGATACATATGTGCCCTGCCTGTATAAGCAGGGCATTTTTTGTCTTGACTAAAGTCATTGTATGATTTCAGCTATGTTCATCGGGGCCTCAGTTGTTTTATATTGATTATCAATTACTTAAAACTTATTCTGATTTTTTTTCGACTTTTCGACTAAATAATTCGAAAAAAAATTGCATCGGATTATTTCTTGATATAATTTTGCGGCCTCAGAAAAAAGAATACACAACTATCGCTAATGTTATGCTGGACAAAGACGAAGTAAAAGATACCATCATTAATGTAGCCCGACACATATTCAGCCGGTTTGGTTTCAGGAAAACCACCATGGATGAAATTGCCCTGGCAACCCGGAAAGGTAAAAGTTCTATTTACTATTATTTCAACAGCAAGGAAGACATCTTCCAGGCTGTTGTTGAAAAAGAGGCCGAATTGCTCAAGAATGAACTCTCTGAAGCCGTTTCGAAAGTATCAGACCCGCGTGAAAAATTGAAATCATACATTCTTGTCAGGATGAACGCTTTCAAAAAACTGGCAAATTTTTATGATGTCATGAAAAACGATTACCTGAGCCATCTTGAATTTGTAAACAACATCCGTAATAAATATGATCAGGAAGAAATCATGATGTTTGAAAACATCCTGAAAGAAGGTGTATCCAACGGGGAGTTCAATATTGAATATACCAACCTCGCTGCCGTTGCCATCGTTACCGCCATGAAAGGGCTTGAGATCCCCCTGTTTGTCGAAGGCAATGAACAGGATATAGAGAAAAGGATCGATAACCTGATCAGCATTTTATTTTACGGACTTTTAAAAAGGTAATTTTTTTTACACTGTAATCGACCATTCTACCATTTTAGTCCAAAACCCAAATGCTTAAAATTACTTCCATTTCACTCCTGATTCTGCCCCAAAAAAGGCTTAAAAAACAAGAAATATAACCGCGTAAAAAAGAAAGAAAACTGATAACAATGCACAAAATGAAAACAAAGCTCCTGAATCTGACGCTTACAATTGCCCTGACTGCTTTAACAATCGGGGTAAACGGACAAATGATCGGCGTATCTCCAGAATTGAGGGAATTAATTACCCTCTCGGTAAGTAAGGATTACAATGTTGCCAATCAAAACATTGAAAAAGAAATTACCGGAGTTCAACAGAAAGCTGTTCGGTCAGCTTATATCCCGAAAGTGGAAGTCGGTGGTAAATATATGTTTGCTTATTCCTTTCTTGATTCGGATATTGATAAGATAACCGGATTTGAAAGTTTGTACCAACTCAAGGACCAACTAAACGCTTTCATGCAAACCCCGGCTTTCCCTGCCATGTTCCCGACCCTGGCTCAACTGAGCAGCGAAATTTCAAACCTTCAGCAACTGCTGATGCAACAAGGAATACAACTCCCCACGATCACCGATAAAGTGGCCGGGAAACTGTACGGCAACTATTTCGGAATCGATGCCAGTGTAAAAATGCTTTTATACAGCGGCGGGAAGGTCCCTAACGCAGTCAAAGCACTGGACCAAAAAATCAAAGCTCAGGACGCGCTTACCGAAAAATGCACCTCGGATGTTATCGGCGAAGTAATTACCTGTTATGATCAGCTTGCGCTCCTGAACCAATCGAAAAAAGTGCTTGATGAATCGGCTGCCCGGCTTGACGCAGAGAAAAAGTTTGCCTATTCGGCCCTGAACAATGGCATGGCTACCTCGTTTGATACCCTGAAAATTGCCGTGGCCGAGGCCAACCTCAACGCAAAGATGTCGGAGTACGAAAGCAAGAAAACAATGCTGCATCAAAAGCTGTCGCAACTTACCGGAAAACCGGCCGAAAGCTTCGAAAACATAAACCCGGAGCTTGAGCCGCTGCTATACGCCAAAACAAATTCCGATATTAACAACAGGCCCGAATTAAAGGCTCTTTCGGCAGGCGTGGAAGCCCAGAAATTCCTGGTAAAATCAGAAAAATCGAATTATCTGCCTAAAGTCCAGGCCATAGCATCAGCCAGGTACGATAATATTTTTAATGCTGATGTTGATATGACAGATCCCATGAAGGTAGAAACCAAAATCAACAACCTGAATTTTGGCCCTACATTCCTGGTTGGCGTCGGATTTAAATGGGATGTATTCGACCGTTCCGCTGGTTCTTCCAAGGTTCGTCAGGCCCAGCTTGATCTTCAGAAAGCCGAGAATGCAAAAAATTCCGCAACCGAATTATTGCAGCTCAACCAATCGAAAGCCATAACAAATTATTCGGCATCTGTTTCACAGGTCGAATTCAAGGAAAAACAACTTCGCGCTGCCCGTATGGCCCTTGACCTGGCTCAGAAATCATATAACGAGGGCATGCTGAACATCACCGAAAGGCTGGCTGCCGAAACCGAAATGCAGAATTCGGAGCTTGAATACCTTCAGGCAATATTTGCTCAGCGCCAATCGGTTCTGGAGTGCTACAAAGCTACCGGAGACCTTACCCTCTCCAATATCAAATAACCATCAAAAAACAGAAACGAATTCATAACCAATAACATCAATCACAATGAAAACAATGAATAAAAGACATTCAGGCATGCTCGTTGCATTCTTAACCTTGCTTCTGGTAATCGCTGTAGTCAGCATAATCGGATGGATCATTCTAAAGCCCGAGCCCGTTATATTGCAGGGAGAAGCCGAAGCCACCGAAGTCCGCGTATCCGGTAAAGTTCCCGGCCGTATTGAGAAATTTAATGTTTCGGAAGGCACTGAAGTGAAAAAGGGAGATACCCTTGTCTTCCTCAGCAGCCCCGAACTGAATGCCAAGCTTTTACAGGCTACCTCCGCCGAAGATGCCGCCGCTGCCCAAAGCATGAAAGCAAAAAAAGGCGCACGTGCCGAACAGATTGCCGGCGCATACGAGTTATGGCAGAAAGCTGAAGTAGGCGTATCATTGGCAAAGAAGACCTTCGACAGGGTTCAGAATATGTTTAATGAAGGCGTGGTTCCTGCCCAGAAACGCGACGAAGCCGAAGCCAACTACCAGGCAGCCATCGCTACTTCAAAAGCTGCAAAATCGCAGTATGATATGGCTTTAAACGGCGCCGAACAGGAAGATAAACTGGCGGCTGCCGCGTTGGTAAACCGCGCCAAAGGAGCCGTTTCGGAAGTAAAATCCTACCTGTCGGAAACCATGCTCCAATCGCCCATTGATGGTGAAATTTCGGATATCTTCCCAAAACAGGGAGAACTGGTAGGCTCAGGCGCCCCGATCATGAGCATTGTTGACCTGAACGATATCTGGGTAGTTTTTAACATACGTGAAGACCTGCTTCCGACCATTAAAATGGGAAGCCGGTTCACCGGAACTGTTCCGGCCCTGGGCAACAAGTGCATCAACCTCAAAGTTAATTATATAAAAGCCATGGCCAGTTATGCCACCTTCAAACCGACAAAAAACAACGGTGGTTTCGATGTTAAAACCTTTGAGGTACACGCCGAACCGGTTGAAAAAGTTGACGGACTCCGTCCTGGCATGAGCATATTGGTTGATTACAAGCAATTTGATGCAAAGAATTGATGTTGATAGCCTATATGATACCCGGTCAGGGAAAAAATCCTGATACCGGTAAATCCAACATTCAACCATCAATCAATTCACAATGAAATCATTAATTAAAAGCATCTGGGCCGTTGCAAAGCGTGAGATAGACCGCATGTCATCAGGGACGCTCTATATCCTGGCCGTCCTTATCTTCCCGGTACTGACGACCCTCTTCTTCTGCTCTCTCATGAAAGAAGGCGTTCCGGCCAAAATGCCCATCGCCATCGTCGATCTCGATCAAACTTCGACATCCCGTAAGATGGCCCGCAATATTGATGCGACGCCTGCCAGTGATGTTGTGATGAGCCTTCAGACAGAAAAAGAGGCCATGTCCGAACTCAGGAAAGGTTCAATCTATGGGTATATTGTCCTGCCTCAAAATCTTCAGGCAGACATCATGGCCAATCGCCAGCCGGTTGTCAGTTACTATTACCACAACGGATTGTTTATCGCCGGCGGACTGCTGAGGAACGACTTTGCATTAATCACTCATACCTTATCGGCCGGAATAAATATTCAGAAACGCGAGGCTATGGGCCAGTCAGAGCAGGAAATCATGGCCCAGGTACAGCCGATCCAACTGAATATGCACCTGTTGTTCAATCCAAGGGCCAATTATACGGTGTATGTCACGACAATCATTCTTCCGATCATGATGCAGATCTTTATCCTGATGATGACCGTTTACAGTATCGGTATAGAGATCAAGGAGCGGACTTCACGCGAGTGGTTGAAATTGTCGGACAAATCCATCGTTGTGGCGCTTACCGGCAAACTCCTGCCCTATACAATCATTTTCCTTATCCTCATGATGTTCCAGAATTTCATGCTGTATAAGGTTATGGCCGTACCAATGAATGGCGGGGTTGGCTGGATTATACTCTCCTCATTCCTGTTTGTGCTTTCATACCAGGCCATTGGCATCTTCTGCATCGGACTTTTACCCATGATGAGGCACGCGCTTGTCCTGGCTGCTTTCTATGCCATACTGGCATTATCGCTTTGCGGGTTCTCCTTCCCTACCGAATCGATGTCGCCGATATTCCAGATATGGTCATACGGTTTCCCTGTGCGGCATTATATGCACATATTCCAGAGCCAGATATTAGCGGGTTTTGAACCGATATACTCCGCCAGATCAATCATCTATCTGTTGCTGTTCCTTTTGCTGCCTCTGATCGTATTGAACCGGCTCAAATCAGCACTCATCTATCAGAATTTTATTGAAGATATCCATAAAACAGACATTCAGGCAATCTGACCTTCAATGTCACAAGTCCTGATGTTCACAGAAAACATAGAATCAAAATGAAAAACTATCTTCAAAAAATAACCCGGCGAATGAAAGAAGGGTTTATGAACACCCTGAAAATCTGGCTGCGGGAATACCAGGTAGTATTAACGGATGTAGGAGTGGTCATAATTATAATAGCTGCGCCTGTTGTGTACCCGATACTGTATTCGCTTGTATATTATCCTGAGATCGTTTCCGATATGCCCGTTACCGTTGTTGACCTTTCACAAACTTCCGAAAGCAGGAATTTTATGCGACAGTTGGATGCAACCCAGGAACTAAAAGTTGAAGGCAGTTGCATAAGCATGGAAGATGCCGTACAACAGTTTAAACAGCGCAAAATAAGGGGGATTATCGTTATACCTGAAAGCTTCAGCGAAGATATCGCCAATAACCGGCAAACAAACATCTCAGCCTATGCTGATATGGAGTTCTTCCTGTATTATAAAACGCTGATGATGGGAGCCAATTTTGTTTCGCTGGAGGAAGGCAAGCAGATACAGATCAATAATCTGATGCAAAAGGGATTGGATTTGAATCAGGCCGGCGCCGTGGTTGATCCGATACTGCCTGACGACAATTCTATTGCCAACGCAGTAGGCGGATTCGCAACATATGCCATACCTGTAGCCCTGATGCTGATCATCCAGCAAACGCTGATCCTTGCGATCGGGATAGCAGCCGGTACTGCCCGCGAACGCCATGCGTTGGGCACGCTTGTACCTATGGATAAAGATAAAATGGGCACTTTCAGGATGGTGTTCGGCAAGTCGGCGGCCTACTTCACCATTTATGCACTGCTTTGCGTCTACCTGATCGGTATAGTTCCCAAAATTTTCGGTTACTGCCGCATGGGGAGTTTCGGAGAACTGGCCGCATTGATGACGCCATTCCTGTTATCGTGCATCTTCCTTGGCCTTACCTTGTCGGTACTCTTCAAAACAAGGGAAAGCCCCATGATGCTTTTCCTGTTTACGTCATTCCCCCTTTTCTTCCTGTCAGGAATCATCTGGCCTTTGTCCAACTTTAGCCCGTTTTGGTTGATGTTCAGGGAACTCTTCCCGTCATCCAACGCCATCTTCGGATTTATCAAAATGGAAACCCTCGGGGCTACAGTATTTGAATGTAAGAAAGAGATCATGGCCATGTGGATACAAACCGGCGTTTATTTCGTCACGGCATGTATCGTATATGAGGTTCAGGTAAGACTCTCAAAACGCAAAAGGGCCGAACTTGCCTCCACTGTCGCTCAGACTGAATAATCAGACTAGTGAACCAATTAAAACCGGAATGGTGGTGAGATTACCCTCTGCCATTCCGGTTTTTATTCTGACAGACCATCAATCCCTTTGCAATATCTCAGCCCCAACGAATAATAAAGACGGAAGATTCCGGTTTCCCGCTCAGAAAAAGATTCCAACCTATAAGTTATACACAGGACTTCCGGTCCGTTAAAAACAGAAGAAGCCGTTTCATTGAGAAACGGCTTCTTCGTTATTCACAATTTTCCTGCTTCTTTATTTCTGTACTGACAATTTTTTGGTAAACACCGTATTGCCCACGGTAAGTTCCACAATGTACAGTCCGTTAGCAAGGTCTGAACAATCAAGATTTATGGTATTTGTACCGGCCGGATAGGTCCTTTGCGTGAAGGATGCAACCTGACGCCCGGTAATATCAAGTATCCTCAGGCCAGTCTGCTGTCCGTTCGAAAGATCGAAAACGACTTTTGCATTATTTGAAGCCGGATTCGGATATACATTCAGCGAAGTAACCCTGGTGGGTTCATTAGTACCCAGCCAGTTAACAACGTTATTGGCATTCATTATTTCACCGGTGGTATTGTTGATAACCAGCCCGGCGAAATGAAGATGTTCGAATGACCAGTCAGCCGGAATGTTATAGGTGTAATGATAGGTGAATGAGGAGCCGCTGGTAATAGGTGCGGGAATGCTGCCGGCAGTACCGTAAGGGGAATCCAGGATCTCACGTCCGACGTGGTTATAATACATATCGGCAGCAGGAATCGGATTGGTGAGGTTCTCAAATCCGCACATCGCACCAAGGGAGCCCCCAGCATAATAGTTTGCCTGTGCATAATCGTCATCTGTTCCGTGAATACTGTCTTCCATGATGACAGCGGCAAATCTCATTTCGTCATCCGTTCCGAGGAGAAATTCCGACTGGAGATCAAAGCTTATATTCCTGGTTGCCGGGTCCCATGCACAATTGTTGATTTCAACGGTAACCGGTGTAGGTTGTGCGATCCGCTTCTGGTAGCCCTCTTCAAATTGCGAAGGATCCCAGTAATTGGAACCGGCACGGTCGATCGTTCCGCTAGGGTAACCGGGGAAACTGGGGATGATATTGGGAATTTCGTTGTCCCAGGCTGTATTCACCATGGGGTCGCCATTGTGTACGGCCACTCCGATCCAGGTTTCAGGATACGTTTCGGCCATATAATCCATGAAACATATGCCTCTTACACAATATCCGCACCATGTTCCGGTCGCTTCTTCGCAAAATACTTTCCTGACCGGGGCATATTCCAAAACCCCGACATTAGCCTTCAGCGTATCATTATTCTGATTAAGGTCGTTTCCGCCATTCACATTCTGAATGTTCACTTCTACCTGATTATATATTCCGGCAGTGTTCAGAACAATGGGTACACTATGGGTAAATTCGTACGATTCCCCTAAGGCAAGATTCAATCCTGTTACCGACGAAACCTGTGCTGCGCCGCCGTCGATCCTGTAAGCTATATCAAAGGAATTGATATTCGTGGATCCGTAATTCATGATAGATCCTGAGAGAGTATTGCTGGCGCCTGCTACCACATAAGGAGGAAGACTTATTGATTTAAGCGATGCATCGAGCGACAAGGGTTGAAATAGCATGATGTCATCAAGCCAATAGTTATCCAGGTTATACATGTTCCCGTTAAGGTAAAAACAAAATTGAAAATCGGAATGTCCCATGTCCGAATTTGAAATAGTAAGGATGACGGTTTCCGGACCTACACTTGCGGTAGGAGTATGTTCCCAGATGCTAGTCCATGCACCGCCTGCCGACCGCGTAGCGACGCCGTATGCAGGTGCAGGATTATCATAGAATGCGTAGCGATGATTGAACATCAGAGTAACCGAAGTCTGACCGGTCATGTCGACAGGCGGTGAAATGAGGCGGGTGGTTGTGACAACATTTTTGTAAGTGAACGCTGCTTCAGGAGCTGTTCCTCCGGCATTGTTTGAGGCTGAAATTGACCATTGTGAGTTGAGCCCGTCAATGGACCATCCTGCTGGCGGCATCACATTCCCGCTGAAATCTTCCAACAGGTACGTTTGTCCTGAAACAGCCATGGTAAGGCATGCCAGAACAATCAATGAGTAAATTTTTTTCATGTTGTTTTTGTTTGTTTGATTAATTGATTGATTTATTGATAATTATCGAAATATTTTCCTTTTCATCAGTTTTATTGTTTCTCAAAATACTGCATGCTTCTTTCATCGTGTTCCTTACGGGGATCATCAAACCTGTGGCTATTTCCTGTTCTGCTTTTATCTGAATTCTGGCAGGACTGCACCGGCGAGGCATATAAAATGTCAGCAGACAATTTTAAATGGAGTAGGTACCCTTCGGGAAGAAATATTCTTTTTACCGGGAAACGGTTAATACAAATTTATGTCTTTTCTTATAATTAATAAACTAAATATTTGATTTTTTAAATTTTTCGTTAAATTATAGTATATCTGATACTTACAACGGCAAAGTCGTTAGCATCCGGCATGTTCATCAATCGTGCGTAAGCTTTTCAGCCCCTTTCTATCAGCCCAGGCAACGGCATGGCTGCCATTTTACACGGTTTCGGAGAAAAAAAAGGCTTTCATACTGAATAAGTATGAAAGCCTTTTCGTTGTAGTGACTCCAGCAGGATTCAAACCTGCAACCTTCTGATCCGTAGTCAGATGCTCTATTCAGTTGAGCTATGGAGCCGTTTTGCGGGTGCAAAGATAAATATTTTCAACGATTCTGAGCAAATCATCCTATTTTTGTTCAAATTTCTTCCTTACCGCATGAACCACTCAACGCTTGATACTATCATTCCCGACTGGGCAAAGGAATTGCCCGCTTCCATCACCGTTACCGATAAAAACGCCAACATTCTTTTCATGAACGATAAAGCATTGTTGACCTTCGCGAAATATGGCGGTACTGACCTGATCGGCCGGAGTCTTTTCAATTGTCACGCCGAAAGTTCTGCTGCGAAAATCCGAGGTTTGCTCGAAACCGGCGGAACCAACGTATATACTATTGAAAAGCAGGGAACCAGGAAACTGATCTGGCAGTCGGCCTGGTTCTCAAATGGCGTTGTAAGCGGCCTCGTGGAAATCTCGCTTATCCTTCCCCCGGAAATGCCTCATTATATCCGTTCTTAATCCTCATGGATTCCGGCAGATTTGCTTTGTCTTCCTGCTTTTTTCTCCGAAAGCAGGCGCTTATTGCTCAGCCGTTTTTCTTTTGAGGCGGCTGGCGGTCTTGTGGCAATTCTTTCAGGAACAACCTCCAGCAATTTCCCGATTTTCTCGACAAATCGTTTCGAGACCAGTTTCAGGTTTGCCATTTGCGAACGTTCGCGACCCGAAGTCAACCGGATAGAAGTCGCATTATTTTTCAGCCTGCTGATAATCATCTTTTTCTGATCCGTAGTCAGCACCCGTGAAGAACTAATATCGAACCAAAGCTCAACTTTTGTCGATACCTTGTTTTCATTCTGGCCACCCGGACCACTGCTCCGGGTAAAGGTGAACACGCATTCGGCCAACAGGTCGTTTTCAGAAAATAACGGCATACTTAAGCAATAACAGGGCAAATCTAAGGATTACCTGTTAGTTCCCAAAACAAAAATTACCGGGAATTATGCCTGCCCGGATTGAATCGATCAACGCCCCATCAGCGCTTTTAAACCGGAACACCCAACCATTTTGCTGATAATCAAGTGGATCGGAAGCATAGATATAATCGCTTGAGGCATCATATCCCAAAGCGTAAAGATTATCTTTCATCGCCAGAATTACCGGATCTTCAGTGGTATTATCCACATCAAAACTATTGATCGCACCTTTGAAAAGGAAAAACAACCTGTCGCCATTTTTATTGATGACAAGTTTTTCCGGATGCTCCGATGACGATTTAAAGACATAATCGAAATCCACCTGCAGGGTAACAGGGTCGATCCTGATCAGATGCCCTTTAGAATCGCCCGCCTGCGGATAGCCGTTAAATCCCATGCCGGAACACATCACCCATACTTTGCCATATTTATCTTTAACAATACCAGTGGGACGATGATTAACCTGTATCGTGCTCAACACCTCATCGGAAGCAGGATCAATAACGCTGACGGTACTGTCGGTGCTCCATCCTCCCGAATTCAGCACGAAAACCAGGGAATTGGCAATGAGCATCTGTTCCGGCCCGCTCTTAACTGGGATAGTCTTTGTTACCGTATTTGAAGCCAGGTCAACTACGGCGACATCCCCGTCGACATTCCCGGCCCAATCCGTAACATAACCTTTGCTGTTGCTGACAGCCATAAAATACCTGGGCGATACCAGTCCGCCGATTATACCCTCGGATTCAAAGGTCGCCGCATCCACTACTTCCACAACCGAAGCATTGTTGACCACGATATAGGCTTTCCCGTTGCTGATCGTCATGGATTGTGCCACGCTGCCCAGGGGCCGGCCGTTAACCTGCGCAAATATATCCTGGCTGATCATGTTTGTCGACCGGTCTATAAAAGAGATAGTTCCGACGCCTGTCTGGAATATGCCTTCGTTTACAATAAAGATCCCATTGGAAAATTGTCCCTTCAGGTTTTCGGGATCATCTTTATGGCAGGCGCTGATAAACAGCACGATAGAAAGAGTCAGCCATGATAACAGTTTTAATTTTTTCATGTTGCAACGTTGTATTAGGTTATTTTTAGAATTCGGCAGTAATGCTTCCCGTGAACGATATCCCCGGAGCTGGGTAATACTGAACAGCCTGATAGGAAGAATTCAGGAGGTTGTTGATATCGAGCTGGATTGTAAAGTCTTTCTTCCATATCTTCAGAACCCTGCCGGCTGAGATGTTCAGCAACGTGTGGGCCGGGAGCCATTTCCGGTTATCTTCCTGGGTAAACCGGCGACTTTCAAAAGTATTTTGCAGTTGTACCGTGTAATCATGAAATTGCATCATGAAATTGCTTTTTATGGTATGCAACGGAGTATATATCAACTGCTTACCATTTTTTTCCGCGAGAGCAGTAGCCGTGCAGGTAACCGTCGAGGGCGAATAAGTATAATTCACCGATAGTTCGCTTTTTAGTTTTTTTTCAGTCAGCCTCAATGAGCCTGACGCCTCAACACCCCTGCTCCATACTTCCTCGATATTTTGAGGCGACCAGAGTGTACTCCCGCCCGAGGGTATCCAGAGGATAAGGTCATCGACCAATACGGAATAGCCTGACAATTCAACCTTCCAGGAAAGCGGACTCTTTGTTTCGCCGGATCTGTATGCAAGCCCGGCTTCGGCATTTAAGGATGATTCCGGTTTCAGATCAGGGTTTCCGCCAGGCATCCAAAAGCGGTCATTCAATGTCGGCACCCTGAAGTTGCGCGATACATTAAGCCTGGCATCCAACCGGCCTACCAGTCGTCCTTCTGCTCCTAATGAAGGGCAAAAAGGCACCCTGTAACCTTCCACGGCATCCTGCCGAAGGTTTGCAGCCACTTTCCATCCTGCCGAAGGAAAGCTCTTTATCACCGAAGCATAGCCTGCTGCTTCGGGCCGGTTTTTAATTCCATTGTAATAGATCGTTTCAGCAACGAGTAAACGCCCCGAAATTCCCGCATCGAAAACAAGTAATGGCGTCAACACATATTTATATTCAATATGCGACGAATAAGTCCGGTTGCGATATTCGGCATCAATTCCCGACATTCCATCGGTGTAATGCAGGTATTCCCTCGTGAGCGCTACGCCTGAAACCACACGGTGTTCAGCGTTCAGCCATTTCCATTGTAAACTCATCCGCAAAGCCCTGTCGGACTGGTGTTGCATGCTCTTCGACATCACCATCGTGGGAGGAATATCACGGCTTGAAGCCTGGTACCAACCGGCAGCAGAAACCGTTTGATGTTCAGATATCTTCCACTCTGCCTTATGGATTGTGCCCAGCGACTGATATGCGGCATGCTGAAAGGTTTTACGTTTTCCATCAAGGTTAATATACGGATAGCTATTATCAGCACTATTGGCAATCAGGGAAGATGAATAACAGAATTTCCTGTTGCCGAGGGAGATTTTTACCGCGGGTGAAATATTCCCGAAACTGCCGGCAGCCAATCTTGCCTGTACCTTTAGAGGCTGGCTGAAGCATTCCTTCCCCGATAAAACCAGGCTTCCCCCTATGGCGCCGCTGCCGCTGAACATGCTGCCCCCGCCATACTGCAACGATATCTGATCCAGTATAAAAACAGGAACCATCGAAATATCCATCATGCCGTGGGTCGGAGAATTCAGGTTTATACCTTCCCATAAAACCACCGATTGCGAGGTCTGCAATCCCCTGAAGGTAAGGGATGCTGTTCCGCCAGGCCCGTAAGAACGTATATAGACTGAAGATTGTTCTGATATCAGCTTCGAAAGGGTAGTTGCCGAATAGAGTTTCCTGGTTAAAGAATCTATTTGACGGACCTGCATTCCTGCCGAATTTGAAGAAATTCTGTCGGCAATCACTTCCACTGTTGCCAGGCGATGGACCGAATCCGCCATTTGCTGTGAATAGGCTGCTAAAGCATTAAATATCAGGAATAAAATCAGCAGTTTACGCATCATATAAAGCGTTAACAATTACAATAAGGATAAAATACGGAATAGCCCGACCCGGAAATATTCACTGCTTTTATCCCCGAAAGCGTTGAATTAATTTGCAATGGCAGGTCTTCTGACTTGCTCCCCCTTCGGGATGCCTTCCCATGACGCCGGAACGCCACAGTGGCCTAAAGATAATCCCAGGGTTGAAAGAGCTTACAGCAGCGGGACTGTCCGGGATTTTCACCCGATTCCCTTTTAAAGCAATACCGGAGGCCCCGGCATGCTCACCATAACGGTGCAAATGTAGGATGTTTAATCAAAGTTCGCCCGAATTTTGTTTCTTAGTTTTCAACAGAAAGAATAAAATGGTTAATAAATTAGAAATAAGAATGTTACGCTGCGTCACGCCAGACATTAACCCGTCAGGTGCTATTAAAATAGTTTTAACTGCCTGTCATTTTCAGTTAATCTTCAGACTGGTACACAACCACGCCTGTCGCAGGCAACCTTTTACCTTCGGCAGTCAGATTCCGGCCGGTTCTGTGTACACCTACCCTTTCAGTCAGTCTCTTTCACAAACTCTCCAAACCCCGGATAATTAAATCTTTCACGCGCCGTCTGCTCATTGTATGTAAAATAATGTATATATGATTCGGCGCAACAGGTTCTTCCGGAATCCAATATTTGCACAAAGATTACGGCAATGTTGCGGCTGACTTCATGCTTTTTTGCTATCAGCGTTATTGGTCCCTTATCGGTATAAACCGGTTTTTTAAATTTCACTTCCATACTGGAGGTTACCCCGGTCGTTTTCATATTGACAAATACCCACCAACTGGCGATTTCATCCATCAGCGTGGTTTGAATTCCGCCATGCAGGACGTTGTGCCACCCTTCAAAGTGCTGTTTAGGCTGCCATTCACAATGCACGTCTTCGCCATGCATCTCAAAATGCATTTGCAAACCCATCGCATTATCGGGAGAGCATCCGAAACAATTATACCCTTCCCTTCCTTTAAACGGATTATTTAACGAAACTTTCATGTTGCGGAAATCAGATTTGTTGAATTAGTACAAAAAAAATCACAAAACGCTGTTATAACAGAATTTTGTGATGGGTATAACAAGAGGAGAAAATTTATTTTACAATTTCTCCCTTCACGAATTTCGTCACTTTCGAGGTTTTACCGTTAGCATCGTATTCAACCCATTTTCCGTCTTTCAGGTCGTTCACATACGATCCTTCCGAAAACAATTTGCCATCCTCGGTGTATTCCTTCCAAACGCCGGTCTTTTTACCGTCGGTACAGGAGCCTTCCATTTTTACTTTTCCACTGGCAAAAAATTCACGATAGGGACCATTTTCCAGGTTGTTTTTATACGTCTGTTCACTGAGAAGCTTATTGCCTTCGCTGTAACTCTTCTGAACGCCTTCGAGCGAGTTCATCACATAATTGTATTCTGCTATCAGATCACCCTTGATCGTGTACCACTTCGACATGCCATCCTTGATGTCATTTACATAATTCGATTCTTCCATGATTTTTCCGGCCGAATTTTCGTAGTACACTTTATAAGGACCATTTTTCAGGCCTTTGTGATATGTGATCACCGATGCCGGATTTGATCCGTAGTAATAACGTTTTGCGACGCCTTCGATGAGGTCGTTTTCATAATACGTCTCGCTGAGCAGGTAGCCACGCTGGTCAATTTCAACGGATATTCCTTCGTGAAGGCCGTTTTTAAAAGATTCCAGTTTTGCCAGGTTACCCTTATTGGTATACGACACCCAGGTTCCCTCCTTTTTGCCGTTTAGGTATGTACCTTTTTCCACCCCTGTCGTTGTATTTTCTTCCCAGGTACCTTGTTTCAATCCGGATGCGTCGGTTTTATTGTTTGAGCCGGTTTCCGTCTGGGAAAAAACCATATTGGCGGTCAGAAGCAGTAATGCAATTACTAAGCAATTAATTTTCATGACAATAGAGTTTTAAAAGTCTGCAATTTCACCGTACAGGTCAAATTCGTCGGCCTGTTTGATTTTGACATTGTAAAATTCGCCGATTTTTATCTTATTTCCAACTTCAATTAATACTTCATTATCAACCTCCGGGGAATCAAATTCGGTACGGCCGACATAAAACTCTCCTTCAAGCCTGTCGATCAGTACTTTAAACGTTTTACCGATCTTCAGATGGTTCTTATGCATAGAAATTTCCTGCTGCATCTCCATAATTTCCGATGCCCGCTGCTGTTTCACTTCTTCAGGAACGTCATCCTTCAGGCCGAATGCATGCGTATCTTCTTCATGCGAATAGGTAAACACCCCTACCCTGTCGAACTCCGAATAAATGAGAAAATCTTTCAATTCGGCAAAATCTTCTTCGGTTTCACCGGGATATCCCACGATGAAAGCCGTCCGTATAGCGGCATTCGGCAAAGCCTTCCGGAATTTTTTAATCAGGGCAATGGTTTCTTCGCGCGTCACCCCCCTCCGCATGGAGGATAACAAGTGGCTTTCTATGTGCTGCAGAGGAATGTCAATGTAATTGCAAACATCGGGACGTGAAGCGATTACTTCCAGAAGCCGGTCAGGAAAAGTTGCGGGGAAAAGATAATGGAGCCTGATCCAAGAGAATAGTTTCAGGTCGGAAAGTTGTTCTACCAGTTCGGGCAACAATTGCTTCTGGTGAGTATCGATGCCATAGTAGGTCAGGTCCTGTGAAATGAGCAGTAACTCTTTAACACCTTTGGCTGCCAGCAGTCTTGCTTCTTCAAGGATTTCAGGAATGGGACGTGAAATATGCCGCCCCCGTATGTTTGGAATGGCGCAGAAAGAACAACGGCGGTTACAGCCTTCGGCTATTTTCAAATAGGCATAATGCTTAGGCGTGGTAAGCAGACGCTCGCCCAGCAACGTTCGGCGGTACTCGGCGCCTACCCTCCTGACTACCGATCCAAGATCGTTGACGCCGAAATATTCGTCCACTTCAGGGATTTCAGCCTGCAATGGGCCTTTAAACCTCTCCGACAGGCATCCCATCACGAATACATCCTTAATCTTACCCTGTTTTTTGGCTTCAATAAATTCCAGGATGGTATCCACCGATTCTTCTTTGGCATCGTTGATGAACCCGCAGGTGTTGATGATCACCGTATCGGCTCGCCCCTTGTCGCCGTCGGCAATCACGCGGATGTTATTCGCATTCAGTTGGGCCATCAGTTTTTCGCTGTCGACGGTATTTTTAGCACAGCCCAGGGTTACAACGCGGATAGTGTGCGGTTTCATAGGGGGAGAAAAGATTATGAATGTTTAAAGGTTGAACCGGGAACCGGATGTTGCCGGTCTTCATTTGACAGCCACAAGGCTCCGGTTTTGGTTGCCTGTTAAAATCTTATGCGAACAGCGAATCAACGAATTCGTCTTTATTGAAAACCTGCAGGTCTTCCATCTTCTCACCAAGCCCGATATAGCGGACCGGAATTTTGAACTGGTCGCTGATGCCGATTACGACGCCACCTTTAGCTGTGCCGTCGAGTTTGGTGAGGGCCAGCGCCGAAACATCAGTGACGGCTGTAAACTGTTTTGCCTGTTCGATGGCGTTTTGCCCGGTCGAAGCATCGAGGACGAGCAACACTTCGTGCGGGGCATCGGGCAACACTTTCTGCATTACGCTGCGTATTTTCCCGAGTTCGTTCATCAGCCCGATTTTATTATGAAGCCGTCCGGCGGTATCAATGATCACTACATCGCTGTTACGGTTCACGGCGGCTTTTACGGTATCGAAAGCGACAGCGGCAGGATCGGCGCCCATTGCCTGCTTAATGACGGGCACGCCGGCTCTTTCGCCCCAAATGGCGAGTTGGTCAACAGCGGCAGCCCTGAAAGTATCGGCAGCTCCCAGCAGCACCGATTTGCCTGCTTTGCGAAAATTATACGCCAGTTTACCAATGGTGGTAGTCTTTCCTACACCGTTCACTCCCACAACCAGGATCACAAAAGGAGTTTCACGCTTGGGAAAATCAAAACCCTCGAAGTTATTGTAATCATTTTCGGCCAGCAAGGCTGCTATTTCCTGGCGCAGGATGCTGTTCAATTCATCGGTGCCAAGGTATTTATCGTGAGAAACGCGCTGCTGTATCCTGTCGATGATCTTCAGGGTGGTTTCTACACCTACATCTGAAGTAACCAGGATTTCCTCCAGGTTATCAAGCACCTCATCATCAACTTTGGATTTTCCGACAAGTGCTTTCGAAAGTCGTGAGAACACGCTGGTCCGGGTTTTTTCAAGGCCCTTGTTCAGCGTTTCCTTGTTTTCCCGGGTAAAAAACGAAAATATGCCCATATTCAGGAATTGGTTTCATTGAAACGATCCTGCTGATGAGGAAAAGAATACTATTCAGCAGGTTGTTGATCGATGATTAAAGGATGTAAAAGTAAATAATCCTTCAGAAACGGAAAAAGCTTTCTCCCAAAGGAAAAAGCTTCGCCGGAACCGTGAAATCCACGATTATTTCTTTGCCAGGAAATCTTTAACAAGTTCGTTGGCTACGATGGTTTCTTTAAACGTGTAAGCGCCGGTTTTGGGCGATCTTACCATCCGGATCACCTTTGCGAAGTCCTTACCGGAAGAGGTACGAAGGGTTGCAACAACTTTCTTTGCCATGGTATCAATTATTTAATTTCGCGGTGAACGGTAACTTTTTTGAGGATCGGATTGTATTTCTTGAGTTCAAGACGCTCGGGGGTATTTTTCTTGTTCTTCACGGTAATATAACGCGAAGTGCCCGGCATTCCGCTGGTTTTGTGCTCGGTACATTCAAGAATGACCTGTACGCGCGCTTCTTTGCTTTTCTTAGCCATTGGTCGTCAGCTTTTTTATTTTCAGGGGTGCAAAATTAGAAATTTCTTTTGAATAAATCTAACTTCATGAAAAATAAAAATTCGGGCTTTGCAGAATAATTATTTTGGCTTTTGACTATCTTTGAATTTCTTTTCAAATTAATATTTAATTTTTAGGCCATGAAAATAAGAATTTATTTTGCAGCTAATGCCGCTCTCTTCTGTTTTTTCTTCTTCTCCTTAAATACTTCAGCCCAGTATTACCAAGCTGTGAAAACGGATGCAACGTATTATTATTACGATTCAACATCCATGCAGATTATTTCAGCGAGAATTGATTCTGTGGCTATTTCCGGTACTGAAACCAGTTACTTTGCCATGAGGCAGATCAGGCAAACAGATTACGGTTGCTGGACTACAAACGGTGCGTCCTGGCTTGGAGACGAAATAATTGAATATCCGGATGGCAAAACTCAGTTTATTTTTTATCCGTTCTCCCCTTCCGACTCAAATGATGTTTACACAATTTATTCCCAGGCTGGAATCGGAGAATCATGGCGTTTTTACAATTATCATAATGGCCTGCAATATATTGAAGCAACAGTAGATCATATTGAACTGGTTGATTTCCCCGAACTGGCCGATTATGTCAAAGTGATCGTGTTAAACTGCAAAGATACTTCAGGTCAGATTGTTGCAAACCCGATAAACGGGGAGTCCCTCATGCTGGGAATGAATTATGGTTTGCTCAGGTTGCCGAAGTTCGATGAATTAAGCTACTCCCCTAAGTTTTACTCTTTTATCGGAAAAACTAATCCCAACGCCGGCTACCAGGTTCCTAAAACATTGGATATATTTGACTTTCAGCCGGGTGATGAATTACATGTAGCAGGATATTCCGAGAATTACAATTATGGCGGGACATATACATATTCAACAGCCATTGTTTCACGCTACCTCAGCCGTTATGATTATCCTTCTGGTGACTCTGTCCTTTACACGTTTGAATATTGTTCCCTAACCTACCATAAAAACAATAATGGAGTAGAAGATTACTCTTATTTAAAAGATACTCTTGATCAGACAGTTTCGCCCTCTTATACACCTCAATTCGATACGGAACCGCTGGAACCTGTGATGATACCTGAATCTGGCTGGTGGACATATCCTTTTACCGGAATGTCAGGTAATTCACAATACTGCCCTGAAGGTATTCCTTACAAGGCTTTTGATTATCTGATGATGTGGTCGGATGATGGAAATGGTTGCCTATGGCCTGTTACTTTTGATGGATTTTGCAATTATCAAACCTTATACTTTAAAGGTCTTGGCGGTCCCTATTATCATTGTGACGATCCGACATATTGGGGCAAAGAATACCGTGACCTGAAATATTTCAAAAAAGGAGATGTCATCTGGGGTTCTCCGCTTGCCTGTGATTCCTTAATGGAGGTCGGAATGAAAGAACGCAGAGATGATTTGAGCATTAAACTATTCCCTAATCCTGCAAATGACTATTTGACGATTGCTGCACCTGCAACAAATCAATTACCTGCTGTTTTTCAGCTTATTGATAACACAGGCAGGGTCATTTTGGAACAGCGGCAACAAAGTCAAACCGAAATCCTCAATATTTATAAAATCGCACCGGGCTGTTACTATTTCCGATGGATCCCAAAATCCGGAGACATTATAACGGGGAAACTTATCCGGCAATAACCTACCTTTGAGCCCATTATGTGGGACTCATTTAAAAACGGATTTGCTGCTTTCCTGAAGCTTGAAAAATCGCTCTCGCCGAATTCGGTGGAAGCCTACCTTCATGATATCGACAAATTCACGGTTTACCTTGAAGATTCCGGCATTTCTAAAAACCCCTCCGCCATCACGATTGACGAATTGCAGGATTTTGTCAAATGGCTGAACGTAAACAACATGAACGCCCGTTCGCAAATGCGCATCATTTCTGGACTGCGGGCATTCTATAAATACCTTCTGCTTGAAAATCTTTCCGATCAAAATCCTACGGAACTGCTCGATTTGCCGAAAATCGCCCGCAAACTGCCGGATGTGCTTTCAGTAAAGGATATTGAAAAGATCATCGATGCCATCGACCGGTCGAAGCCCCAGGGTGAACGCAACCGCGCCATCATCGAAACGCTGTATGGTTGCGGTTTGCGCGTCTCCGAACTCATCAACCTGAAGATCAGTAATATCTATTTCAACGAAGGGTATATCCGCGTTACCGGCAAAGGAGATAAGGAAAGGCTTGTACCCATCGGAAAGAAAGCCCTTGACCAAATCACGCTGTATTTACAGACATGCCGGGTCCATCAGACGATCAGAAAAGGCTTCGAAGACCATCTGTTCCTCAACAACCGGGGGGCAAAACTGACTCGGGTAATGGTTTTCACCATCATAAAGGAGCTGGTCGAAATGGCAGGTATCAGGAAGAATGTCAGTCCGCACACCTTGCGGCATTCCTTTGCCACACACCTGGTAGAAGGCGGCGCCGACCTGCGGGCTGTTCAGGAAATGCTGGGACATGCATCCATCATCACTACCGAAATCTATACCCACCTGAACCGGGAATACCTGCGCGAGGAAATCCTTAGCCACCACCCCCTCTATAAGAGGATGCAAAAGCACTACAGCCCGGAAACCGGAGATTAACTGTCTGGTGAAAACCGTTTATGGAAATTTTATTTCCCGTTAATAAATGAGCCTGAAAACCTGAAAATTTGATCCGTAAAACCCTCTCCGCTACTCAAAGCTGCCAATATGCTCAATCTCTGCATCCCTGACCATCCACTGATTCCGTGCAAAACAGAGAACCCCAAGCGATAAAACCCGTTACATGATCGTAAAGGATATAAAATCGAAAACCATTCTCTCGGCATCCAAAATATACGACTATGTGATCAATCCGTATGTCGGATGCCAGCATGCCTGCTCTTACTGTTATGCCCGCTTTATAAAGAAGTTCACGGGACATGAAGAACCATGGGGACAGTTTGTCGACATAAGGGTCAACGCCGCCGACCTTCTGAAAGCTGAAATCAGGAAGAAGAAACGCGGGAAAGTATGGGTAAGCGGTCTATGTGATCCCTATCAGCCTTTGGAAGAGCGATATGGACTAACGCGCCAATGCCTGGAAATACTGGCCGAAACCGGTTGGCCGGTTGTAATCCAGACACGATCACCGCTGGTTCTCAGAGATATGGATATTTTAAAAAGGTTTGAAAATTTGGAAGCAGGCCTGTCTATCACAACGGGTGACGATGAAATCAGAAAAATATTTGAACCTTCAGCGCCGCCAATTCCGGAAAGGTTAAGGGCGTTGGAAGAACTGCACCGTTCCGGTATCAGGACTTATGCCATGATAGCCCCGATGCTGCCAGGCGCTGAGGCGCTGGCCGGTATTCTCCCCGGAAAGGTCGACTATCTCCTCGCCGACCGCATGAATTACCATTATGCCGACTGGATCTACCGAAAATACGGGCTGGAGAGCAAGCTGACCGACGATTACTTCAGAAGCGCCGGCCAGGCAATTGCTGCGGCATGCAGGAAAGCGGGAACAGAATGCACCCTGGTATGTTAGTACCCCGGATGCCCGAAGGGCATCAATTTCATTACACTATGCAGAAAACATTTTTGCCCCGAAGGGGCTAAACAATCCCGAAACAGCTTTCCGTATTCCTTCACGCAATCCGGTCAGATAGCCGAATCCGGGTTCTCCAGTTTCATTTTCTCTTCAGGATTCAGCGCAAGGTCTTCTGCAATTTTATCAATCGAAGGCTTCATCATAAAGAACCAGGCAATAAGGGCAAGGCCTATCCCCGGGAAAATTATACTACCTGTAAGAAGGTATGCTATAATAGCAAAAAATGATGGCGCTTCCATTGTTGTATATCTGATAATTATGGCTTCCCTGTATGCACTGAGTTTTTCTGCCAGGCTGCTCATCTCACGAATTGCCGTAAGCCGCCTGTTGAATATCAAAACACCACCCGCAATACAAAGCGGGGCAAAGACGATGATAAACACAAGTAACCAGTTCCTGTATGGAAAGTCATCGGGAAACGAACCGGTCTGCCTCAGCAGCAGAGCCGCGATGAAAAAGAAAACCAATCCGGTAATAAGAGCAAAAAACATGATTTTCTGCGCTTTAAAATAAGCACCGGTGGTTGGAGGCATGGGAGTTATGTCCATAGTAAAAAGCAGTTTCTGAATAGGTCTTTAACAAAGTTGTAAAAAAAGGCTGTTATTTAACAATTTTTTTTCTTATTACTTCATGATTCCCAAGAATCATTTCAACAATATAAACCCCTCCGGGAATGCCTTCAAGATTAATTCTATCCTTTTGCAAAGCATGGGTCATAATTTTACGGCCACGGGCATCTACTAAACTGATTCCGGAAATATCACTTTTACCTCTTATGATTAATTCGTGATTCACCTTATCATAAAACACAATCATATCATCCGCCTTTGGATTCTCTTCTACCGAAATCGGGAGGCTTTCATTGATTATCACATTCGACGGCTCTGATTCGCCGTCGGGACCGGAATAGACGGCAGTTACCCATATTGCCCCTAAAATACCAACTTGCAGCTCCACAAAGGTACTGGACAAAGAAGTCAGAATTATAGTGGAATCACTCATCCCACTGGGGTAATATTGATAATAATAAAGGTTATAATATTCCAGATGAGCCTCTGTTGAGGTTGTATCCGGTGCCGTCCACGAAAAATCAGAACAATAAGCAGGGCCCGACACCCAGTTCCCTTCACAATACCCTCCCTGGTCAATCATGATATAGCTATAGCCGAAGGAAAAGTCGGTCGGAGCCGGGAATTGTGCATAGGCTGTCAGGGATGATAACAGCATCAGGATGAACATACGATTTTTCATAACATTGGTTTTTATATTTTGGTTCCACAATATTATTTTTATCGTCCAGACATCCGGGACTTCCCTGTTATTACAAGGCAGGCCAAAAAAAGCGGAGGCGCAGTATCCTGGTTATTCTCAGAAGCAGCTCCAGCTCACCAGCGTCAGTTGCTCCTCCAGGAAGTAAAAGTCAGTCTGTGCGTCGTCGAACGAAACGCGCAGTTCTCCCCAGGTTTCCTCATCATCTTCCATATCCATAAAGCCGTTATCCAGCATTAATTGGACGATTTCCTGCTGCTTCATTGCGAAAATCTTCTTTCCGAAGAGCGTTGTATCAAGGTTATCTGATTCAATGGTACATAATACCGGCACATCTACCGTTGCATCGAAAAAGAAATTCAGTCCCAGGTCAGGATAATTCCACACAATGCTTTCCACCGTCCCGTCACATGGGTTGTCGAGTTCCTCTACATCACCCGGTTCGCCATACAATTTTCTGATATCTTCGGTCGAGCTTTTAAATTTCAACCCTTCCAATCCTTCTTTAATCCTGATTTCTGTTCTCATAATGATCCTTCTTTGGTTTCTGATTTCTTCTTTTCAAGTATTGAATTTCGCTATTGGTGTACCATATTCTGTTATTCATTGATAGTCAGTTGGCAGCGTGATCAGATCCTCTTATGCCTTCATTGTATACGGCGTGACCCGGGATTTCTCACTTTCATTTTTCACCTCTTCCCTTTGCCATTTGCCGGTTTACTTCAGCCTCTACACAACCGCATCATCTGTCACTCCTTTTTATCCACAATTTATTCACAAACTTCATCCCTGTCCCCTGAAATTCCATGCCAGGAAAGAAGGTAATATCTGTTACCCTTTGCTATTCTGCCCTATGGTTCACTTCCTCTTTTTGCAGAGGAGAGTTGGGTTCTCTTGCCATTCGCCTGAAGGATGATCTTTCAACAAGTCCCGGCAACCATTTTGAGAAGAATACTGTCAGTTTTCCTTCAATCATTGTAAGGATGAGGCTGCGTCTGCGGTGCAGAACAGCCCGGTATATTTTTGAAGCGACTTTTTCGGCACTCATCATCTTCGATTCATTACGTGGCGTTTCCCCCTGCATTTTCCCTGAAGCCGTGAGTGCTGTCATGCGTATGTTTGAAGCGGTAAATCCCGGGGCGGCGATCAGCACATGCAATCCTGTCTTCAGGTTTTCAACCCTGAGAGTTTTCAGGAAGCCGTGGATGGCAAACTTGGACGCTGAATAGCCTGTCCGGGCCGGCAAGCCGATATGCCCGGCAATGGAAATGATCCCCACCACTGATCCATGCGTATGAAGCAGGTAAGGAAGGGCAAATTTGGTACAATATACTGTGCCCCAGAAATTCACGTCCATCAGCCTCCTCAGCACATCCAGCTCCACATCCTGAAAAAGCGCCCTCATGCTGATGCCGGCGTTGTTGATAAGAACATCTATCCGTCCGAAAGCCTCAACTGTTTTAGTTACCAGGTTATGACAGTCTTTTTCACTGCTCACGTCGCATTGAACGGCAAGAGCTGTTCCTCCCTGTTGCCTTATGGAATTTTCAATGATGTGAAGTTGTTCAATATTTCGCGCTGCAATAACAACTATAGACCCGTGGCGGCTGAATTCGTAAGCCAGGGCTTTGCCGATCCCGGATGATGCGCCGGTAATAATAACTACTTTATCTTTCATGATTCAAACGAGGTTACAATAATACACAATTATATTCCCGAATGCAAAAACCAAACGGCCACTACCTGAAAAATAGTATAGTCTGAGGAAAAAGTTTAGCAGAAAAAAAACAATCCCGAAATGACAGGCAAGCCATTATAATCTGGCATTCAGAATATAATAAATGGGATACCCTGCATCCTGCAGGCTGCTCAATTTAAGGTCAAAAGGCAAAGTGCAAAGGTCATAGGGAGAAGGGAGAAGGGAAAACGAAAATGGTAAAAGCCAAAAGCTAAAGTTTACCTGCCTTGCGCAAGATTTTGGGAGAATGGAAGGGCTAAAAGCTAATAGTCAAAGGTCAAAAGTCAAAGGTCAAAAGTTTACCTGCCTGGGGCGGGTGGGGGTAAGACGGCAGGGTAAAGGTCAAAAGTAAATGGCCTAAAGAGATTGAAAAATGCGTTCAACATAGGGCAAAAGCTAAAAACTAACAGTAAAAGCCAGCAGCTAAAAGATCCCGTATACTGGAACTTCCCAAATTTTCACATCTTCACAATTTCACATTTTCAAATTCTCAAATTCTCAAATTCTCAAATTCTCGTGATCTCATACTCTCGTGACCTCAAACTCTCGAACCTATCCTGACAGTTACTATCTTTGAACACTGTAAAATGAAACACATGCTATCCAACAGGGAATTATTCTACAGTTTTCTTGCACAGACGAGCGAAGCGCCACTGGCCCTTGAAATAGAGCATGCCGAAGGTATCTGGTTAACAGGCGCCGACGGGAAAAAGTACCTTGACCTGATTGCCGGCACCTCCGTCAGCAATACCGGCCATCGCCATCCTGAAGTGCTGAAGGCCATTCGTACGCAACTTGATCGGTATTTGCACCTCGAAGTCTACGGGGAATGCATCGAAGCCCCACAAGTAAAACTGGCGGCAAAACTCGCATCCATTCTTCCTCCTTCCCTATCAAATACCTATCTCGTCAACAGCGGGTCCGAAGCGGTGGAAGGCGCGCTGAAACTCGCCAAACGGTTCACCGGCAGGGGCGAAATCGTTGCTTTTCACAATGCCTATCATGGAAGTACGCAAGGCAGCCTCAGCGTGATGGGGAATGATGATCTGAAAGTACCCTTCTATCCCCTGTTGCCGGGAATTAAGCATATAACTTTCAACCGTGCTGATGAACTGGAAGTCATTACCGGAAACACTGCCGGCGTGATCATTGAACCCGTTCAGGGAGAAGCCGGCGTCATTTCCGTAACACCTGAATATGTCAAAGCCTTACGAAACAGGTGCAACGAAACAGGTGCGCTTCTGATCTTTGATGAAGTCCAGACCGGCTTCGGCCGTACCGGCAACATGTTCGCCTTTGAAAAATACGGCATAGTTCCCGATATCCTGGTCCTGGCAAAAGGCCTTGGCGGCGGAATGCCTATTGGCGCTTTTATCTCATCCATGAAAATCATGCAGACCCTGAGCCGCAATCCAGCACTCGGTCACATCACCACTTTCGGAGGCCACCCGGTGTGTTGTGCAGCAGCGCTTGCCAATCTCGAAGTGATTATCAATGAGAAACTTGCAGAACAGGTTGAAGCCAAAAGCGCCCTTTTCAGGAAAATGCTGGCCGGCCATCCTGCCGTGAAGGACTACCGAAGTTCCGGACTTATGATCGCCGTTGAACTTCATTCTGAAAAAGCGGCAGAGGAAACAGTACAACAATGTATCAAAGCAGGGCTTATCACCGACTGGTTCCTGTTCAATGCCTGTTCTATCCGTATCGCTCCGCCGCTCATCATTACCGAAAATGAAATTATATATGCCTGCAACCTTCTCATCCGGATTCTGGACGATATAAAACAATAATCACCCTGACTTTATTCAACGATGAATATCAAACTGCCGCTCTTGCTTTTGCTGCTGGTCACGGGCTTTAACCTTAAAGCCCAGGAATCGGGTATCGGAAACAACTTCGTTGTTGTTCCTCCGGGAAGCACACCGGAACAAGTTGTCGCCCTGGCTTCGAGGGTCACCCCCTCACAGCGTCAGCTCGACTGGCAGGAGATGGAAATGACGGCATTCCTGCATTTCACAGTGAACACATTTTATAACCAGGAATGGGGACTCGGCACCGAAGACCCCAAAAAGTTCAACCCGGTGCAATTTGATGCAAAACAGTGGGTTCAGACCTGCCGGGAAGCCGGATTGAAATGCGTGATCATTACCGCCAAACATCATGACGGATTCTGCCTGTGGCCCAGCCGATACACGGCGCATAGCGTTGCCGCAAGCCCCTGGCGCGATGGCAAAGGCGATATAGTGAAAGAAGTGTCGGACGAATGCCATAAGCAGGGACTGAAATTCGGCGTTTATCTTTCGCCGTGGGACCGTCATGAAAAAACATACGGCACCGAAGAATACAACCAGCATTTCCGGGACCAACTCACCGAGTTGCTGACAAACTATGGCCGTATCGACGAAGTGTGGTTCGACGGCGCCTGTGGCGAAGGACCCAACGGCAAACGACAGGTTTATGACTGGGAATCGTATTATAAACTCATCCGAAAATTACAGCCTCATGCCGTGATTGCTATCATGGGCCCCGACATCCGCTGGGTAGGCACCGAAAGCGGTTACGGGAGAGAAACAGAATGGAGTGTTGTGCCGCTTGAAACGGCCGATCAGGAAGCCATAGCCGCAAACTCGCAGCAACAGGCTTCGAACGATGGATTTGTCCCCGCAGGCGATATGACCAATGCCGACCTGGGAAGCCGTGAAAAAATCGCTGCCGCCAAAACGCTGATATGGTACCCTTCGGAGGTGGATGTCTCGATCCGCCCTGGCTGGTTTTGGCACGAAAGTGAGAACGACAGGGTTAAATCGCCTGAAAAGCTGCTGGATATCTACTTCAGCTCAGTGGGAAGGAATTCGGTCTTATTGCTGAATATTCCGCCCGATGACCGCGGCCTGATCCATGAAAACGATATCAAAACACTTCGCGAATGGCGCAGGGCGCTGGATGAGATTTTCAAAACAAACCTGGCCGGGAATACAAAGATCAATATCGTTGAAGGCGGGAACCTGCAACTTGCAGCATTGATGCTTGATGCAGACAATACCACGCACTGGACTACAGAAGGATCATCAAAAGCGGCGATAGAGTTTTGTTTACCCAAAGAAGAAAAGTTCGATGTGCTGATGCTAGCTGAGAACATCCGTACCGGACAGCGCATCGAAAAATTCCACCTCGACGCCTTGGTTAATGAAAAATGGGAAACTGTTACCTCTGGCACTACCGTTGGCTACAAGAGGTTGCTCTGTTTCCCGGCCGTAGAAACCGACCGGGTGAGGCTGTATATTGACGAATCGCGGCTGAACCCGACTATTGCCGAATTCGGTCTGTACAGGCATCTCCCTGAAGTAAAAGCCTGTCCTCAATCCGCGGCTTTTACCGACTCATTAAAAGTCTCGCTGGTTGCCGATGATGAAGGGACGGACATTTATTATAAGCTTGACGGTTCCTCGCCGGACGAAAATGCTGAAAAATATATCGGGCCATTTTCCATCAGGGAAACAACAACAATCCGTTTTATTGGTATCAGCCGGGACGGGAAGCGAAGTTTTACCCAAACGGCTTGCTATTTCAAGGCAAAACATGGCATCACGCTTGCCAATGCTCCTGACGGCCGGTACGCCGGCGGCGGGCCTCTCGGACTCACCGATGGCGCCCATGGGAGCCATGACTTTGGCGACGGCCGCTGGAGTGGCTTCAACGGCACCGACCTTCATGCCACTATCGATTTGAAAGAAATCAGAACAATCACTAAAATATCGGCCGGTTTCCTGGAATCAACCCATTCGTGGATTTTTTTTCCGGAAGAAGTTATCTTTGAGGCCTCCGCCGACGGGAAAAGTTTTACAACGCTGGGCTCGGTAAAAACCGGGCAGTCATCCTCCGACCAGGAAGAAATCAGGGAGATCAGCCTGCCGGTGGACACCAAAGCCCGGTATATCAGGGTAATTGCCCGGAATATAGGCACACTGCCCGCCTGGCATCCCGGACATGGGGAAAAAGCCTGGCTGTTTTGCGATGAAATAAGTATTGAATAATCCTCCAATGCCTTTTAAAGTATATCATAGCGCGCTTACTTTTCCTGACCCCGAGGATGCCGACGATTCAGGACTGCTGGCCGTAGGCGGCGACCTGAGCGTGGAACGGCTGAAACTGGCATATTCAAAAGGCATTTTCCCCTGGTACGAGGAAGGAATGCCGGTACTGTGGTGGTCGCCCGATCCCAGGATGGTCCTTTTCCCCAATAAGATGATCGTTTCGCACAGCCTGAAACAAACGCTAAAACAAAGCCTCTTCACCATCACATACGATACCTGTTTTGCGGAAGTAATTGAGCAATGCTCTTCAACGCCGCGTGTCATGCAGGAAGGGACATGGATAACGCATGAGATGAAAACCGCTTACATACGCCTGCACAAAGCCGGATATGCCCATTCGGCGGAGGCCTGGCACAACGGGCAATTGGTGGGCGGCCTATATGGTGTGGCTATGGGCAGGGCATTCTACGGTGAATCGATGTTCCACCGGATGACCAATGCTTCGAAAGTAGCACTGTTCTTCCTGCTCGAAAAATTGAAAGCAATGGAGTTTGAATTTATCGACGCCCAGGTATATACCAACCACCTCGAAAGCCTCGGCGGGGAACTGGTCTCACGGAGCATTTTCCTCGATATGCTGAAGAAAGCGCTGGAGAAGCCTTCGGTGACGGGAAGATGGACGGAGAAGGGCATATAAAAAGCTTAGGCTACTCTAAACCAATTTTGTTGTCATCCCTTAAGAGGCAGCCGGGGAAGGCGGATGGCGGAGAATCTGCCGGAATGAAAATTTCCGTTTATCACAGTTGGAAAAAATCCGGAAATACCTAATATTTCACAATCTGTTTATAACTTTTTAAAGATATATCTAAATCAGAAAGATTTATCTCCTATTTTAGTTTATGCTGATATACAGGCCTCCCGGTGAACGGGATATAAAGCTGGGGGGCGGGGAGGAACAATACTATAAAACTAAAAAAACAGCATAAAATGAAAACCGACGGGCATTGCCCCGTCAGGGGCAATACATCGGTAATAAGAAATATAGTGGCAGGTTGTTCCGCCCCATCCGGGGCGGGAGATTCTTCTGTGAATGCATCGTTCTGCCATCCTTTCGTGCCTAACGGCACACATTCAACCGCCCTCGAATCCACAACCAGCCTATTGGTTTACCAGCTTTACGGTTTGACCAAAGAAGAAATCAGGATTGTGTAGCAAATACAATTCCCGAACACCTAAAAGAATGAATTTGAACGGAAAACAGATTAGAAAACGCTGTAAAATAAAGACAAACGGGAATTGCCCCATCAGGGGCAAAACATCGGTAAAAAGAAAAATGGCGAGAGGTTGTTCCGCCCCAGCCGGGGCGGGAGATTCTTCTGTGAATGCATCTTTCTACCAAACTTTCGTGCCTGACGGCACGAAGGCAATCGCCCACCGAATCCCAAATCGACATATTGTTTTACGAACTTTACATTTTGATCGAAGAAGATATCAGGATTGTGAAGCAATCCTGATTCGCGAACACCTATAAAATTTAATGAACGTGTGAGCGATAACCATAATAGAAAACAGCGCAAAATGAAAACCAACAGGCTTTGCCCCGTCAGGGGCAAAACATCGGTAAAAAAGAAATATAGCGACAGGCTGTTCCGCCCCATCCGGGGCGGGAGATTCGTCTGTGAATGCATCGTTCTACCAAACTTTCGTGCCTGACGGCACGAAGGCAATCGCCCACCGAATCCCAAATCGACATATTGTTTTACGAACTTTACATTTTGATCGAAGAAGATATCAGGATTGTGAAGCAATCCTGATTCGCGAACACCTATAAAATTTAATGAACGTGTGAGCGATAACCATAATAGAAAACAGCGCAAAATGAAAACCAACAGGCTTTGCCCCGTCAGGGGCAAAACATCAGTAAAAAGAAAAATGGCGAGAGGTTGTTCCGCCCCATCCGGGGCGGGAGATACGTCTGTGAACGCATCGTTCTACCATCCTTTCGTGCCTAACGGCACGCATTCTACCGCTTTCGAATCCCAAATCGACAAATTGTTTTACGAACTTTACAGTTTGATCGAAGAAGATATCAGGATTGTGAAGCAATCCTGATTCGCGAACACCTATAAAATTTAATGAACGTGTGAGCAGATAACCATAATAGAAAACAGCGCAAAATGAAAACCAACGGATATTGCCCCGTCAGGGGCAAAACATCGGTAAAAAGAAATGCAGCGAGAGGTTGTTCCGCCCCTTCCGGGGCGGAAGATTCTTCTGTGAACGCATCGTTCTTCCATCCTTTCGTGCCTAACGGCACGATACAAATAATTACCTTAAAATAAAAGCATATGCCTAATACATACACCCAAATCCATATCCATACCGTTTTTGCCGTACAAAACCGGCGTTCCCTTATTTCAAAAACATGGGAACAACGCCTTTACCAATATATCACCGGCATTATTCAAAATCATGGGCATAAATTATTAGCAATAAACGGTATGCCCGACCATATTCATGTGCTTTTTGGTATGCGTCCGACTCAATCATTGTCCGATCTAATGCGCGATATTAAAGGCGACTCTTCTCTTTGGATTAACGAAACCAAATTTGTTGCCGGGAAATTTTCCTGGCAGGAAGGATATGGGGCATTTTCTTACTCTAAGTCCCAGATCCCTGTCGTTGCCACCTATATTGAAAACCAGGTACTTCACCATAAGAAAAAAACCTTTATTGAAGAATATACCAAAATCCTTCAAGATTTTGGAATTGAATATGACGAAGCATACATTTTTAAATCTGTCACAGATTGAAGACCCGAGACTAATATTCACGCTTTGAAAACGTTCGAAAAACCGAACAACTGAATTTTATAAATCTGATATAATACTCCCCAAAATTCAACCCCGGTTTACGTTGAAAAACGATTAATTTTAGTCATGAAAAATATTAAGGTAAAAAAGCAAATTCAAAGTGTCATTAAAAGTCCTGTTATAACACTCAATAACTACCCATTATCATGAACAAAACAGATAAAATCATCCCGTTCCGGGTCATCAACTGGGATCAGATCATGAAAATCAGGCACGAAGGCACCACCGGATTCACTCATTGGCAAACCATGCAATTTCAGGGATTAAGGATCCGGATCGTCGAATATTCCCCGGGATACCTGGCCGATCACTGGTGTAAAAAGGGCCATATCGTGCATTGCCTTGAAGGCGAATTCGTCAGCGAGATGGAGGACGGCCAGGCATTCGTCCTCTCAAAAGGCATGACATATGTTGTTTACGACAATATGAGTTCCCACCGGTCAAAGACAAAAGACGGCGTCAGGCTTCTAATCATCGATGGGGACTTCCTGAATCCGGAGATCTGACAAAAATTTGCAAACATCAATAATAGTTATGGAAAACATATTGGGGAAAATCAGGGAAGAACTCAGAAACAGCATCGATGAAAAGACGCTCGCAACCAGTCAGCATTTTTTCAGGGAAAAGATAAATTTCTATGGCGTAAAAGTTCCGACGGTGCAGAAAATCGGCAAGCAAAATTTTAACCGCAGCAGTTTCCGTTCGAAAGCCGAAATTTTTGATCTATGCGAAAGCCTGTGGCAATCAGGATATCTCGAAGAGTCGTTCATTGCCTGCAACTGGTCATATTACATTCATAAAGAATATGAGCCTGAAGATTTCAGCATATTCGAAAGATGGATCAGCAACTATGTTAGCAACTGGGCTTCCTGCGATACGCTGTGCAACCACACCGTCGGAGAATTCCTCGAAATGTACCCGGAGTATTTAGGTAAGCTGAAAACCTTTGCCGTATCGGACAACCGGTGGATGCGGCGCGCCGCTGCCGTTTCGCTGATCATTCCGGCCCGTAAGGGTAAATTCCTGGAGGATATCTTTGAGATTGCCGGCATTTTGCTCCGGGACAAAGACGACCTGGTTCAGAAAGGCTATGGCTGGATGCTCAAAGCCGCCGCTGACGCACATCAGCAGGAAGTTTTTGAATATGTGGTCCGGAACAAGGCGGTAATGCCGCGCACCGCATTAAGGTATGCCATCGAAAAGATGCCGAAAGAGATGAAAGTCCTGGCGATGGAAAAATGACGGGAAAAGCACGTTGAACCGCATAAAAAAAGCAGTCAACCATCGGGTAAACTGCTTTAGTTTCTCCAGGGTGAAAGACGGGACTCGAACCCGCGACTTTCAGATCCACAATCTGACGCTCTAACCAACTGAGCTACAATCACCGTGTAAAGAGGTGCAAAAGTAAAAAGAATCTTAATAAGTACTACCTCCCGGTGTAATTTTTTGTTTGAAACCACCCCGCTGCCATTTAATCAGAGAAATAAAAGCGGAAAACCCGGGATTCATGTATGGATTTAAAGCTTTTCAGGTAGTTTTGCATTAAAAAACAGGATATGACAGACGTGATAGATTACGCCATATACGGCGACGACATGCAGATCGTTTCTGTGGAACTCGATCCAGGCGAAGGCGTACGCGCCGAAGCAGGCGCCATGATGTTCATGGAAGATGGCATCCAAATGGACACGGGAACCGGAGGCGGGATATTCAAGGGATTCAAGCGGATGATCACCGGCGAAAGTTTCTTCATCACCACCTTTTACAATGGAGCTTCAATCAAGAGACACGTAACATTTGGCGCGCCGTATCCCGGCAAGATCATCCCTCTCAGCCTGAGTGAACTTGGCGGGACTTTCCTTTGCCAGAAGGATTCTTTCCTCTGTGCTGCCAGGGGAATTGACATTGACGTTGCTTTTACCCGTAAAATAGGCGCGGGCCTGTTCGGGGGCGAAGGCTTCATCCTGCAGCGGCTTACGGGCGACGGCCTGGCTTTTGTACATGCCGGCGGCTGCATCATCGAACGCAATCTGGCTGCCGGCGAAAGGCTGCGCGTGGACACAGGCTGCCTGGTCGCTTTTGCGCCCACTGTAAATTACGATATTCAGTTTATCGGTGGCTTCACAAACGCTCTTTTCGGGGGCGAAGGACTATTTCTGGCAACCTTATCGGGCCCCGGCAAAGTTTACTTGCAAAGCCTGCCTCTATCGCGCCTCGCCGACCGCATAACAGCCGCTTCTCATGGCCACAGGGAACAGTCAAGCGGCGTATCCGGCGTCGGCGGCAACATCCTCGGCAGCCTGCTCGGCGGCGACCGCTCTTTTTAACCAGTGACCCGGAAACATAAAAGGGACAGCCATTGTTTTTGAAGCAACGATATCAGGCAACAGGATCACTGAGTAATCTGGCATGGCGGAGGCTGATGAAAAACCGTCTTGCCGTTGCATCCATGATTCTAATCATTATTTCCTGCCTGATCGCCCTGCTTGGATATCTTATCACGCCCGATAAAACTCCTTTTTCGAATGAACAGAACCTCGCCCTGACCACCAAAAAACCGGGATTCAGGGTTCAGATGCTGTACGTAAGGAAAAACGAAGATGCGGTAAAACACAACATCTTCAGCACCATGATATCCGGGCGTAAGTCAGACTATACCGCCGTACCGGTCACTGCTTACCGGATGACGGACAGCACGATCATTGTGAGAGAATATGAAGGTGAAGGCGTTGCCGGTGTTCAATCCGTATTCAGCCTCGCCGACGTAGTATATGCACTTTACGGGAAACCGGTCTATGACCGGGAAACCGGTTCGTTTCGATTCACTACGCCTGAGAAAGCCGTCGTGGTTGTAAAGGCCGGAGATCTGAAAAATGAGATACTGGAGAAAAACCTGAAATCGAAAACCTTCCTCCTCGGCACCGACCGTTTTGGCCGTGATGTATTGAGCCAGCTCATGATCGGCGCGCGTGTGAGTCTGTCAGTCGGGTGCATTTCGGTGCTCATTTCACTGCTGATCGGCATTTTCATGGGAGCGATAGCCGGATATTTCGCGGGCGCCGTCGATGCGGTTATTATGTGGATTATCAACGTTATATGGTCGGTACCGACCCTGTTGCTGGTCATTGTGATCACTTTTACCCTCGGTAAAGGCTTCTGGCAGGTTTTCATTGCCGTAGGCCTGACCATGTGGGTGGAAGTTGCCCGGGTGGTACGCGGACAATTTATGAGTTTACGTGAAAAGGAATTCGTGGAAGCAGGAAAAGCGCTGGGGTTCAGTAATTTCAGGATCATATTCCGGCATATATTGCCCAATGCCATGGCTCCGGTGATTGTTATTTCGGCCGCTAACTTCGCTTCCGCCATCCTGCTCGAATCTGGGCTCAGCTTCCTCGGCATCGGCGTACAGCCTCCGATGCCTTCGTGGGGAACCATGATCAGGGAAAACTATGCCTATATCATCCTCGACTACGCTTATCTGGCCATCCTGCCGGGGATCGCCATCATGCTCATGGTACTGGCTTTCATGCTGCTGGGCAATGCCCTGCGCGATGCGCTGGATGTTAAAACTATTGGGTGATGCCTAACCCCATTTTAGGTTTTCCCTTATCCTTGTTCTTATATTTTAAATACTGCTGGTCGCCGCATTCAGATTGAGCCTTACGACGGCAATCGCCCTTTGCAAACGAAATTTTAATTCCCGTATAGAAATCAAGTCCGGTAAAGTCGGAAAAATGAAAAAATCCCGACGGTTTTTCACTGCCGATAAAGAAGCCTTTATAGCGGAAAGCAATTCCCACCCTGGGCTTATAGTAGTTAAACAAAGAAACCGGAAGGCTAATCCCGAATTTTTCATTCTCGAAACGGGGTGTTATGGCTATCAGCGATTCACGGGAAACCGAATTTTTAAACACCTTTACAGGAACAACTACCGTTCCGTTCACATACCAGTTGGGCCTGAAATTATAGTCAGCCTGAAGGCTCAGGGCCGTCGGCAGGCCTATTGTTATTTGGTTCCCTTTTATCAGTGCTGAGGAGTCACCGAGGAAATGGTAGCTTATTTCTCCTACATAGTTATTAACCGTAGTATAATCCAGGGAGCTGATCCCGGCCCAGAAAGTGGAAGCCTTTTCCATCTCCATGTAATAGGTATTTTTATTGAAGCGGATGCGGCCCACATCCAGGATGGATAATCCGATCCTGTATACATACGGATTATATTGTTGCGTGCATAAGGACAACCGGTCCCAGTTCTGATATCCTTTAGTCTTGCGTTCGAAAACAACCCCGAAATCCATTCCTGCCCCTCTTCCCCTGAATAAAGGCCGTCTCACGACATCGTTGGTTTCATAGTCAAGAGGCAGCGAAATCCCGGCTTTGCCATCGGCCCTGTTTACCTGTAAGGTATCCTCATCATATACTATGTAATCGAAATAATCGATAGCGGAATAGGCACCTGCATAACCTGCCAGGTAACGCAGGTTTACCCCTGCCGACCACTGGTTAAAGCCGTCACGTTTAAATATATAGGAGTAATTGCCTCCGATTTCGGCCCATGATAAGATATGCCCGTCGAAATACCCGGGATGGACATAGTTTATATCCTGTTGGGGTTTAAAATCAAAATCATCATACAGGAATTTGGCCACATCATAGGGCAGTCTATTAAAAGAGCCCACTGTCCTGAAGCCGGTTGTGAAGCCAAAAGCATGACGGTCGAGGACAAGCATGGCTGAAGGCCCCATCACCCGCAAATTGGCATAAGCCTGTTTGTCCCTGGTATTATAATAATCGTAGGTTGATTGATCGTTTTCACCATGAACCGGATATTCCGGGTTCTTTTCTAAAAACCTTGAGAACCTGTACTCGCTGTCTTTAAGGTATATATAGTTATTTTCGGCAAAAACGCCGAGTGTCAGCAGGTTAATATCAAGGTAATACCTGGAAGTGACAGTGGCGGCCGGATTGATAAGAACGGAAGCCACGCCTGCATCGTTGCTGTTGATAATTCCCAACATTTCCTGCGATAATCCGCGAAAGGGCAGCAAAAGAGGCAGCAACAACAATGCTGATAATAACGATGACTTACAAGTTACATGATTCATAGATCGCCGGAGAGTATTACAAATTAGTTCAATTGCTGGTGACGGTTCTGTCATTGGTCTAACGGAAAAACAATGTTTAAATTGCTTCATGACCGGCATTGCGATAAGCTCGCTTTTGGATAATAAATCAAATATTTGTAATCTTGCATACCTCATCGGTGATCCTGAGGCCTGAATACCTTTGACACACAACACTTTCGGCGTATGACTAAGACAGCTTTATGGTGGATTTTTGCCATTTTTTTTACTTTTGCGGTTGGAGAGTACCAGAAACGGACAGGCCCGACCTATGAAGTTCGGGGCAAGACCTTCATTAATAACCATCCGTTCAGATACAAACTGATCCGCACCGCTGAAAATGACAAGGATGCGGAGATAAGCCTCAAAATCCCGGATACAACTGTTCAGGGAACAATCCGGTACAAACGCTTTAAAAGCAATGATGAATGGAGCAATGCTTCCCTGACAAGGGACGGCAGCAAACTCGTTTTCATGATGCCCCGGCAGCCTTCGGCAGGAAAAATGATGTATGACATCGAATTGACCAGTGGACGGGAGAAGGTAAGGCTGGCCGGAAAAGACGGTGAGCCTGTTGTGATGAGGTTCAAAGGGCATGTACCCCGAGGCATCCTGGTTCCGCATATCATTTTCATGTTCCTGGGATTACTTTTCAGTACCCGGACAGCCATCGAAGCAATGATTCACGGACGCGAAACATTCCATTATTCCCTTGTCACCCTGCTTTTCCTTGTAATCGGAGGCCTCATCTTTGGACCCATTGTGCAGAAGTATGCTTTCGGAGCCTTCTGGACCGGCTGGCCTGTGGGGCATGACCTTACCGACAACAAAACAGTTTTAATGGTTTTATTATGGGTATTTGCGGCTCTCAAACTAAAAAAAGACAGCGCCAGCCGTTTATGGCCTGTAATTGCAGCAGCCGGTGTTCTTGCGGTTTATCTTATTCCCCACAGCATCCTGGGATCGGAAATCGACTACACTAAAATCCCCCGATAGTTCATGCCGGTTACGCTCTTTATCCTCGTTATCACCATACTGGTTTCTATCCTGGCCTTCAGCAACCAAGGGCTATATCGCCGCATGGCTTTCAATCCATACGACATCCGGCAATTCCGCAACGGGTATCGCTTTCTCTCCTATGCCCTTGTTCATGCCGATTGGGTACACCTGCTTATCAATATGCTGGTTTTATATTCATTCGGCAGGGCTGTTGAGGTATACTACGGAATGATCTGGGGGCTGAAAGGTCAGTTTTACTATTTTCTGCTCTATGCCGGCGGCATTGTATTTTCAACCACACCGGCTTACGCAAAGCATAAGGACGATTACACTTATACGGCGGTCGGCGCTTCGGGTGCTATCTCGGCAGTTGTCTTCGCCAGCATCATCTTCGATCCCCTCAATAAAATCTATATTTTCATGATACCGTTCGGTATTCCGGCAGTGATCTTCGGGTTACTCTACCTGGTTTACTCCTGGTATATGGCGAAAAAAAATGTGGATAACATCGGGCACGACGTGCATTTCTGGGGAGCCGTTTTCGGATTCGTTTTTACAATCGCACTCAAGCCATCACTGGCTTTGCATTTCGTCGATACCTTAAAAATGTTGCTTGGCTGACAAGCGTTTAATTAAAAGCGGGATCGGCAGGGTGATTGATCCACATGGCATAGTCCTTGCCCAGGGAGAGAACCAGCTTTTTCCACAGCGTATCCGGCGATCGTGTCCAGATATGCTTCAGATCTGCCGGATGGACGATCCATGCATGTTCTGAGATTTCGCGGTCCAGTTGTTTCGGGCTCCAGCCTGAATAGCCGATATAAAACCGTATCTCGACAGGTTTCAGCCTGCCGGTTCGCATGAATTCCTTCACAATTTCCAGTTCTCCGCCCCACCAAAGGCCCGGTATTACGGGAATGCTGCCTTCAATATCTCCGCCGCGGGTGTGAAGGTAATACAGGTTATCCATCATCACCGGCCCGCCCAGGTAAACCTTTAAATCTGAAGATCCGAATTCCGGGGTAATTTCATTAAGCTTCGCGCCGGAAGGCTTATTGACCACAAAGCCAAAGGAGCCTTCGGCATTATGATCAACCAGCAACACGACCGACCTGGCAAAAAAGCCGTCGCTCAACGATGGTTCGCTGATCAGTAATTTTCCCCCGGACGGTTCCAACATGGCGGATGACATAACTATTTTTCTATGATGCAAATTTACGAAAAATAAACCCGGGATCAGGAATGTCAATATTCGCCGTGACGGCATTTATATAAAGGTAAAATAGTAAATTTGGGCACGGCAACGAATGATGATTCCAAAGAACCGTTGCCTGAATATAACCCGATGGCAAAGAAAACTTCCGGCCAACAAAAATTTGAACAATTTCGCTCACAGTACCCTTATTTCGAGTACAAAGGATTCGATGCATCCATACAGGATGGTAGCCTGAAGGTAATTTACGATTTCAGCCTCTCCGGTTCGCATTCGTTTCACCCAACCCTGAGCATTCCTCCCCGAAAATTTTATAAACAGCCTTTTAACGCTGCACTGCTTTCTTCTCAGGTCCTTCACTCCCTCCTATTTCACATCGGAATGATAGAACTGGTCAGTTACTGGAAAGCTGCCTGCCCGGAACGTGTCATCATTAAAGGACATACGCTCGACAGCCGGCAGGTGAAATGGTGGAAAAAGGTTTATTTCAACGGCTTGGGCGAATTTTTCTATACCAATGGGATCAACTGCACCCAGGACGATTTCATGAAACTGGAGACGGAAGGGCCTGAAACGGAGACTTTCGAAACAGAACTTTCCGATTCGGTGATCGTACCTGTAGGCGGCGGTAAAGATTCGGTGGTAACACTGGAGATGCTGCGTAATGATTTCAATATTCATCCTTTTATCCTTAACCCGCGGGGCGCAACGCTCGAAACTGCCTTTACGGCCAAGTTCGGACGGCACGAAATCATTGAGGCAAACCGGACTATCGACCCGGAACTGATTCGCCTCAACCAGGCAGGATTCCTGAACGGGCACACCCCCTTTTCGGCCATGCTTGCATTCTATTCGCTGCTGGTGTCATGGCTGAGCGGTATCAGGCATATTGCCTTAAGTAACGAATCGAGCGCCAACGAAACAACGGTTGCAGGAAGCAGCATTAATCATCAATACTCCAAATCGTACGAATTTGAGAAAGATTTCAGAGAGTATGTAAAAACCTATCTTTCGCCTGAATTCAATTATTTCAGTTACCTCCGGCCTCTGAATGAACTTCAGATTGCAGGGCTTTTTGCTGACCACGTCCGCTATTACCCGGTTTTTAAAAGTTGTAACGTGGGCAGTAAAACCGATATTTGGTGCGGACACTGCGCAAAATGCCTGTTCGCATGGATCATCCTCAGCCCTTTTATTCCCCTGGATGAACTGATTCACATTTTCGGGAAAAACCTTTATGAAGATCCTTCCCTTATCGGTTTTCTGAAACAACTCACCGGAATCGACGAAGTGAAGCCGTTCGAATGTGTCGGCACGATTGACGAAGTTAACGTAGCGCTGATGCTCTTTATCCGCAAATACCAGAAAGGGAGATGGCCGGTACTGCCTGATTATTACAGCAACTCCTTAAAATATAATGAATACCTGAACTTCGGCCCGGAAACGCTCCTGAAACACTTTAACGATGAACATTTCCTCTTGCCCGGTTTTATTCAGATCCTCGAACAACGTTTAGCATGCAAGAATTGGTGAGAAACAGGCTGGAAGGCCGTAAGATTATTATCGCAGGATTTGGCCGCGAAGGCAGGTCCACTTATCATTTCCTGCGCCGGATCATGCCGCTGCATCCATTGACAATAGCCGACTGCAACATGAACGTGGCTGCTGATCCTGAAATAATAAACGACGATAAGGCAGAAATCCTCACCGGCGACAACTATCTTGAAAATCTGCAATCCTTCGATATAATCTTCAAAACTCCGGGCATCCCTACTGCCCAGTTGCCCGATAACCTTGACCGGAAAAAAATAACTTCACAAACCGATGTTTTTCTCAGGCTTTTCGGTCGCCAGGTTATTGGCATTACCGGGACCAAAGGGAAAAGCACCACGTCGAGCCTTGTTCACCATATACTTAAGTCAGGCGGACGGCGAACCGTTTTCGTGGGAAACATCGGCATTCCCCCGCTTGATATGGCGGAACAGATTACGCCGGATACCATTGTAGTGATGGAATTATCCTCGCACCAGCTTGAATACCTGACGCGATCGCCCCACATTTCGGTTCTGCTGAATATCTTTCAGGAACACCTCGATCATTATAACGGTTATGAGGATTACCAGCAGGCCAAATTCAACATCGGGAGATATCAGGAAACAGGTGATTTTTTTCTTTACAACAGCGATAACGATCTGATCGTTAAACACCTGGCCGCCTGCAAAGGGTGTAAACACCTGGCCATCCCTTTTACAAATTCCAAAAACCGGAATACCGGCATCTTTTACCGTGACAGCAAGGTGATATTAGACCTGAACGGAGAAGAACAAACTGTTTTTGACGACAGAGCAGGACACTTGTTGAAAGGGCAGCATAACCTGCTGAATATCATGGCGGCTGCTGCATCCTGCTTCCTGGCAGGGATTGATGAACCATCGATCAGCAAGGCGGTACGAACTTTCAGCGGGCTTGAACACCGCATTGAATATGTCGGGAAATTCGGAGGGATTGAATTTTACAACGACTCCATCGCCACTATTCCCGAAGCAAGCATCGCTGCCGTGAAAACACTTCAACAAGTCGACACTTTAATTCTCGGCGGCTTCGATCGCGGAATCGATTATGGGGTTTTATATCCTTTCCTCGCCGCCTCAAACGTTAATAACCTCATTTTTATCGGGGAGGCTGGCGCCAGGATGAAAAATGAGTTTGAAGAAACGCACCTCCCCGGTAAATCATTATACCTGGCCCGCGATTTTAACGAAGTAGTTGAAATTGCTTTCAGGGTAACCGCCAGGGATTCCATTTGCCTTTTATCGCCTGCTGCCGCCAGTTACGACATGTTCAAAAATTTCGAAGAAAGAGGCAGAATTTTCAAAAAGCTCATTTCAGAATACAAAAAATAAAAAAACCGGGATACCCGGTTTTTCATAAATACAGATTCCCCGGCCCTTAGGCCTGACAGGGCATTAGTCTGTTATTCCACGCTTTCGGCAGGAGTTTCTTTGGCTTTCCTGGGAGCTTTTTTCACCGTTTTCTTTTCAGCAGCAGGATCAGCAGCTTCAGCCTTTTTGGCTTTTACTTTTACCGGTTTCTCGACGATTTCGGGAACGGCTGCAGCCGGTTGTACAATTTCTTCAACAGGAGCAGCCTTCTTAATCTTATCCACTTTTTCTACTGCAGGGGCTGCCTGCTCAGGTTTCGTAAAGACAGTTTTGCCAGGACGCCTGCGTCTGCCGAATGACCCGATATGGATTTTACCACGGCGTGATTTTTTATCTCCTTTTCCCATAATATTATGAATTTATTATCAGATTCGTAAAAGTAAGAAAATAGCTGAATAAAATCATCCAGTTTAAGATTTTTCCAATAATTCAAAAAATTTCCGCTCTACAAAATCGCTGTTCTTTATTGAATAACGCATCCAATCCAGCTTTACGTCCAGCATTTCCTCATCTGTCAGTTTCCAGGGTAATCCGGATTGCCGCATTTTTTCAGAAAGATGAAACAAACTAAGCGCTGCCGAAACCGAAATATTGAAGCTTTCGGTAAAACCGTACATCGGTATCCTGACAAATTCGTCGGCAAGGCTCATGGCCAGTTCCGACAATCCTTCCTTTTCGGTGCCGAAAACCAGGGCAAAACGTCCTGCGCTGACATCAAAATCGGTCAGGATGGTATCTTTGGTATGGGGTGTTGTAGCGATAACCCTGTACCCGTTTTTTTTCAAAGCGCCAATACATTCGGCGGTATTGTTCTGCCCTGAATTATAACGGCGCATCGAAAGCCAGTTCGACGACCCGAGTGCAACTTCCGGATTCAGGTTATATTCATAGCGGTTTTCGATGATATGCACATCCTGTATGCCGAAACAATCGCAGGTCCGCAGGACGGCGCTTGCATTGTGAGGCTGATAAATATCCTCCAAAACAACGGTGATGTAACGGGTACGGTCGGCAATAATCCTGTTGAACAGGCTGTTTCGTTCAGGCGTCATAAAACCCGAAAAATATTCAGCCAGCCGTTTCTTGATTTCGTAATCCATTTCCCGGCTATTCATAATCGTCATACCGGGTAGTCTTTTCTGCTGTCTTTGCAAACCATTGCTGCAAAGTCACCGATTTACACTTATCGGGTGTGTAAAATTCGTAATCCGGAATATTCTTCTCCTCAAGTTTATTAACCTGCCATTCGTTATTCCCGATTGACGTATACATGATCCTCCGGAGGGGATAACCGGTCGAAAGCAGTTTGCGGTAAATCTCTGAGGTCATCAGATTCAGGTCGCCTTCGCGCAGCGATAAGGCTGCCATGAAATCGAAATAGCGATCCCATGAAAAATCATCATTCATTTTCAGCGCCGGCGCAATCCATACATCTTCCACACGCAAGCCATTGAGCGAAACGGTATATTTATCGGTATCGTAGTTCATCATCCTGAAATCAATTTTGGTATCGGAGATAGTGACTGAATCGGTCGTTGGGGGGGGGATTTTCCCCGCGTCAGCAACTTTATGCATGTATTCCTCCCGATAAGCGCTGCGTTCACCTTCCGGAATGCTTTTCATCAGTTCGGTGAGCCTTTGCGTCATCAAATCCCGTTTATATGCGAGGTAAGCATCCAGTGTGGTTTTGCAGTATGTCAGCCTGCTGATATCAATCAAAATCAGGCTTTGATTATTAAAATCGAAAATGTAGATAAAATCATGCATTTCGTATTTGAACTTATTATGCTCGATGAAAAAGCGTTGCGGCAACACCCGGCCATCAGTATCAATATACCTGCCCGTCAGGATCCAACCGGCATAAGCGGGTAAAGAAAGTGTTAAAACCAGTAAAAATGAGGTGATACCAATCAAAAACCGGGACCTGGATTTGGCTGAAGATATATTTTGGAGTATTTGCATCGGGGTTATTGTTAAAAATCGGATGGAAAGTGTTGGTAAAAAAACGAATGACGTTTTCCGGATTCGAAAAAAAAGGCTACTTTTGCGCCTCAAAATTAAGAAATATGGCTAAAAAGACAGATGCTACCGAGGATAAAATTCACGTAGTAGAAGACGCCCTGACTAAAACGGAACTGTTTATTGAGAAGAACCAGAAGGTAATAACGATAGTAATCGTATCGGTTATCGCTGTTGCACTGGCTGTTTTTGCATTCAGGAACCTTTACCTTATCCCCCGTGAAAAAGAATCACAGGCTCAGATGTTTCAGGCTCAGAGATATTTTGAACAGGATTCGCTCAACAAAGCCCTCAACGGAGACGGGAACAATCCCGGTTTCCTTGATATTATTGATGATTTTGGCATGACCAAGGCTGCTAACCTGTCGAAATATTATGTCGGAATTATTTACCTTAAGCAAGGGAATTTTTTAGAGGCCATCACATATCTTAAGAAATTTAAAAGCAGCGATGAGTTTGTTGGTTCTATGGCTCTTGGCGGAATAGGCGATGCATATACCGAACTTGGAGAAAGGGAAAAAGCCCTGGATTATTACCTGAAAGCTGCCAACAACAAGGACAATGACCTGACAACGCCGCTTTACCTGATGCGCGCTGCCTGGACGTATGAAGATCTGGGTAAATTTGACAAAGCCGTTGAATTGTACAACAGGATAAAGACTGATTATTATCGTAGTAATGAAGCGCGCGATATTGAAAAGTACATAGAACGGGCTTCATCGCAGACAAAGAAATAACTGCTGATTAACTTTTTCGGAAAATACCTGGATTTACATTCAGGTATTTTTTATTTTAGCAAATCTGAAACCATGGAGAAACAAATCAGCATCATATATATGGGTACGCCGCTGTTTGCCGTGGCTCCCCTGAAGGCTATACTGGATCATGGCTTCCATGTTGCTGCCGTTGTAACGTCACCCGACAAACCATCCGGGCGGGGGTTACACATTCATCAGTCCCCGGTCAAAGAGTTTGCCCTGCTGCACAATCTTCCCGTTTTGCAACCTATCAGCCTCAGGGACCCGGAATTTATTGGAAAGCTAAAATCCTTCCATGCCACGCTCCAGATTGTGGTCGCTTTTCGTATGCTCCCGGAAGTAGTATGGCAGATGCCTGAACTCGGCACTTTCAACCTCCATGCCTCCCTCCTGCCCCTGTACCGCGGCGCTGCACCTATCAACTGGGCCATCATCAACGGCGAAACCGAAACCGGACTGACGACCTTCATGCTGAAACACGAAATTGATACCGGTGATATCCTGATGCGCCAGAAGTTTCCGGTATTTCCCGATGACACTGCCGGCGACCTGCACGATAGGCTTATGAATGCCAGTGGCGGCCTGGTTGTGAAGACTATTGAGGGTATCCGGAATGGAAGCATCAAACCGGTAGGACAGGATATACAGATGGTTCAGGCCGGGGATCACCAATCAGCTCCGAAAATTTTTAAAGAACATTGCCGCATAGATTGGAATGCTACCGCTGAAAAAATCCGCAATCTCATCCGTGGACTTTCACCTGTTCCCGGAGCCTTCACCATTCTGGAATCGCCCGAAGGCAAACGCCGGATCATTAAAATATTCGGCGCCCATATCGAGCCAACCGATGACCTGCCGATCCCCGGAACACTCCATACCGACTCAGTGAAGGTTTTAAAGGTTGCCTGCAAAGATGCATGGTTATATCTGGACGATCTCCAGTTGGAAGGTAAAAAACGGATGAAGACCGATGAATTGCTGCGGGGGTTCAGGATTGACGAAAGCTGGAAAACAGTCGATTTTACAGTATAAAACAACGGTCGGCAGCCTTAAAGCGTTTAAAATAAAGGGCATTTATTAACAAACTTGTCATTTTATCAACATTTTCAAGGGGTTCAGACCACAAAATGTCGAAATCGGTTGATTTTAATATATCTTTGTTAATACTAAAAGGTTTTTACCAATTTAAACATCAACTAAAACCTCTGAAAAATGAACAAAGCAGAATTAATCGAAGCAATGGCCGGCGAAGCCGGTATGACCAAAGCCGATGCTAAAAGGGCATTGGATGCTTTCCTCGCTGCAACAAACAAAGCCCTGAAAAAAGGTGACAGGGTTGCATTGGTTGGATTTGGCTCTTTCTCGGTAGCAAAACGCGCTGCCCGCAAAGGACGCAATCCCCAGACCGGAAAAGAAATTAAAATTGCCGCTAAGAAAGTTGTAAAATTCAAAGCCGGCGCCGACCTGGTAAAATCGGTCAAATAACTGTGTTTGACTGAAAGCAAAAGAGGCCACCTTTATGAAGGCGGCCTCTTTTGCTTATAGCGGTTCCGGTAACTGCAAAAACATCTGTGATATAATCAACTTGGGGGATTTTTCTTCTGCCTCTATCCTATCGCCTCTTCCAGATAAACCTGTACGGCAACAACGCATCCTCGCCGGCATAATCAATCCCTACACGTGTTGTAACGATTATATCCTTATCAGGGATCACAATCCCGGCATCTTCAAGCCAGATAACATCACCGTCTTCGCGCTGATATTCCGGTATACACAAGTCCAGGCCGGTATGCCTGTAATGAATTCTCAGCAACCTGGAAACATTTCCGGGACCTGTTCCTGCTTTTTCGGAGATCTGCATCCCTGAACGCTTCTCTAAAGCCAGATTATTGTCTTCAGGTATAATTCCCCTTATGAGCACGGCATGGGGAATACCGGATTGGTTGGTAACGATATTGAACAAGGAATGGATGCCATAACAGAGGTAAACATAAGCCGTTCCGCCCTGCCTGTACATGATTTCAGTCCGGGCAGTGCGCCGCCCGCCGTATGCATGGGAAGCTTTATCGGTGACGCCTTCATAGGCCTCGGTTTCCGAAATGAGGGCATAAGCTGTTTCACCGCCGATAGTGGTACAAAGTTTCTTTCCCAGCAATTCGCGGGCAATCCCGACAACATCCTCACGGGTGTAAAAGTCACGCGGAAGTATCATGGAGCAAAATTATAGTTAATTACAAGAGGCTGTTTCCAATTCTCATTCGTTGAAATCAATCACGGAGTGTGTAATTCCCGAGCTCATCGGCATTTATGACCTGGTTGTCGGCCATCAGCCGGATCACTTTCAGTATTTTTTCTTCCTTTATCCCTTTAACCAGGGATACCACTTGCTTAAGGTTACAGGCACCATCCCGGATCACTTTCAGAATCTCTGTTTCAATTTTCCGGTATTCTTCAGAAGAGATTTCCGCTTTAACCCGTTCAATACAGGTATCGCAAATGCCGCAGCGGGGCGCGTTCTTCTCCCCGAAATATTCCAGTAATGCCTGGCTTCGGCAGGCTAAAGGCGATGAAATATAGCGGATGACTTTTTCGAGGCGCTGCCGGGCTTCTTTTTTGCGGTTGAAATATATCTCATTCGAAAAGCCAATATCGTCGGGCGCCAACCGTTCGCAGGTAAAAACCAACTGGGTTCCCTTACGCTGGGGTATGTATTCGAGTATGCGCAACTGATGCAGTTTTACCAGCCGGTCGGAGATATCTTTCGTTTGCAGGTTCAGTTTTCGGGCTATATCCGGTTCGCTAAGCGGCACAAAACCGGAAAACACCCCTGAGAACGAACGCAGGATAATCTTGATAAGCTTATCGAACTCCTCATGCTCAACCTGGAAACGATACAGGTCTTCCTTTCCTGCCAGGAAAATTACCCTGGAAGCATTTTCGAACGCATCGTCAACTGAAATCAGCCCTTCGCGCTCGAGTATCTTCAAGGCTGAATACACGATCAGTGGTTTGAATTTATAGGTGCTCGAAAAATCATTAAGATCGAAGTCAAAGACCATATCCCGTCCGCTGCCTACAGCAACCTGGAAGTAATTGCCGACCGACTGATACACTTTACGGATGAGGTCCGGTTCCGGCCACGCCATTTCGAACATATGACGGGCATCGAGGATATCAGCCTGATTATAAATAAGAACAGCATACGATTTTTTTCCGTCGCGTCCGGCTCTGCCTGCTTCCTGAAAATAGGCTTCCAGCGTATCGGGAAGGTCAAAATGGGCAACAAAACGCACATTGGGCTTATCAATCCCCATACCGAAAGCATTGGTAGCCACGATTACCCTTTGTTCTTCCTTCATCCATGCCTGCTGACGCCGGTTACGGGTCGCCGTATCAAGCCCTGCATGATAGAAGGTTGATGAGATGTTGTTAGCCTGCAGATATTCCGATATTTCTTTGGTCAGCCTTCGGTTTCGCACATATACAATTCCCGGACCTTTGAGTGAACTGCATACCTTCAGCAGCTTCCCGAATTTATCCTCATTGCAGGCGACAACATAGGCAAGATTTGGCCGGGAAAATGATTTCTGAAGAACATTCGGCTTCTTAAAAAGGAGCTTTTGCTGGATATCTTTCACAACAACAGGCACAGCCGTTGCCGTTAGCGCGAGTACCGGCGCATCGGGAAAATACGGTCTTATTTCGGCAATGCGCAGATACGGAGGCCTGAAATCGTAACCCCACTGCGAAATGCAATGGGCCTCATCCACCGCAATCAGGTTTACGTTTAAAAAACGGGCGACCTCTGAAAACTTCCTGGTAATGAGCCTTTCGGGAGAAACATACAGAAATTTGACATTCCCCTGCACGCATTGATCAAAAGCAATATCAATTTCGTGCCGGCTTAGCCCGGAATGGACAGCAACAGCCGGTATGTTGCGGGCGCGCAGATGTTCAACCTGGTCAATCATCAGGGCGACCAAAGGCGTCACCACGATGCAAATACCCTCGCGGCACATAACCGGAACCTGGAAGCAAACAGATTTTCCTCCCCCGGTAGGCAACAGGGCAAGGGTATCTTTTCCTTCGAGAACCGAAGCTACAATTTCCTCCTGCATAGGCCGGAAAGCATCATAGCCCCAGTATTTTTTAAGTATCTCGCGCGGATTTTCAGACATGATGCGAAGTTAGGAAAAGGAAAGGTTAGTTTGCAGAACAGGCTTTGAAGTTATATCTGCCTGACCGAAACCGGCCGCCGGAACAACTCATCGTCTCTCCCCCGGGCAAACTGCAGGCCGGAAATTTCAGCCTCCAAACTCCGGAACGATGCCTTACCTTTGCACCATGAGAGTTTTTCTGATCGGATACATGGGTTGCGGCAAGACCACGCTGGGAAAATCCCTTTCGGAATTGCTGAATATTCCATTTATTGACCTCGACGAAGATTTCGAAGCCAGGTACAGGATCACTATTGCCGATTTTTTTCTGAAATATGGTGAAGCCAGTTTTCGCAGGATTGAACAGAATCTTCTCCATGAATACATGACTTCTGATGACAGGGTTATTTCTACCGGCGGCGGCACTCCCTGTTTTTTCGACAACATGGATCAGATGCTGAAACACGGAATCACGGTATATCTCGAAATGCTCCCTGCGGAACTGGAACAACGGCTTGCCGTTTCCATCCGGAAGCGGCCTTTGCTGCACCTGAAGAAGGACGAAATCCTGCTTGATTTTATCACGCAGCACCTGTCACAACGCGAAGTATTTTACAGGCAAGCCCACATGGTGGTCAGGGTGCCTGTTTCGAATACAGAAGCGCTGGCCGGAGAGATACGCCGGCATGCCCTGTTCACTCCCTGATTCTAAGCAGGGTAACATTCTCAACATGATGGGTATGGGGAAACATATCAACAGGTTGAACTGCCTCAACCTTGTATTTTTCATTCAATAAGACAATATCGCGGGCCTGGGTGGCAGGATTGCAACTCACATATACGATTCTCGGGGCTTCAATAGCAAGAAGCTGGTCAATAACTTTTGGGTGCATGCCCGAACGCGGGGGATCGGTTATCACTACATCCGGTTTCCCGTTTGCAGCAACAAATTCATCATTCAGCATTTTCGCCAGATCGCCGGCATAGAATGAAGTATTATCAATGCCGTTGAAAACAGAATTTTCGCGGGCGTCGTCAATTGCCGACGGAACATATTCAATACCCACTACCTTTTTAACCGATTTGGCGATAAAATTTGAGATGGTCCCCGTGCCGCAATATAGGTCGTAAACCAGTTCCGAACCATTGAAACCAGCGAAATCGTAAGCTGTTATATAAAGATGAAAAGCCTGTACAGGATTCGTCTGGTAAAAGGAAACAGGCCCAATTTTGAATTTGAGATTGGAACCGCCGTGAGGGTCAGGCATCTCTTCAACAAGAAATGGGTCGCCTTTATAAGGAAAAACTTCCAGATCGGTAATCACATCGTTTTTCTTGGTGTTCAGCACATACATCAGCGAGGTGATCTCCGGGAATTTTTCAGCCAGGAAATCCAATACGCATTTCATTTCATCATCAAATTCCGGAAGGCCAAACACCACAATCACCATCAGCCCGCCCATGGTTGTATTACGGATCACTATGTTGCGTAAAAAACCCTTGTGCGAACGGGCATTATAGAATATGAATTTTTTTTCCAGGGCGAATTCTTTCAGCGCCAGCCTAATACGGTTCGAAGGTTCCGGCTGCAGGTAACAATAGTCAATATCCAGAATCCGGTCGAAAAGTTGTGGCAGGTGAAACCCCAACCCTTTCATCTGCCTGGCTTCCGGGTCCATTTTCATATCGCCATCGGTAAGCCAGCGACGGTCGGTAAAGGTGTACTCCAGTTTATTGCGGTAGAAACGCGTATGCTCAGAAGCAAGAATTGGCATCACTTCGGGAAATTCAAACCTGCCGATGCGGCTGAAATTATCAACGACCTGCTTTTGCTTGTATTTTAACTGTTCCTGATAAGGCATGTTCTGCCATTTGCATCCCCCGCAAATTCCGAAATGGTTGCAAAAAGGTTCTATCCGGTCAGGTGAATAGGAATGAAAAGCCGTGACTTTTCCTTCCATGAAATTCCTTTTCCTGTGAATGACCTGAATATCCACAACATCGCCGGGAACAACAAAGGGAACAAAAACGACCAGGTCGTCGACCCGGGCTATGGCTTTGCCTTCGGCGCCGGCATCAACAATGGTTACTTTTTCGAGTAAGGGAAGTGGTTTTTTACGCATGCTATAGGATTTGACGCCCGCGAGATATTCTTTTCAATTGTTCAAAATCATCCTGCTGTTGAAGTCCTTCTTGAGAAGTGTTTCGAATCGCCCCATTCCCCATAGCCCACAACGCATCCTGCGGCATGAATCTGTTTTTCGAGATTGAGAATGGAATCGGCAACCTGCTCTGCAGTCCCGGGCTTATTTTCATACAGCAGGTAATCTTCACGGTACTTCAACGGCGTAAGGTTAGGCATAATAATGTTGGCTCCGGCTTTCAATGCCTTAACACGTCCGTCTTTATCGAGGGTCTGCATGGCCGTTGTTGCGGCAATATTCACATCTTTCATGATGATCCGCAACAGGGCTACCATCTTCATCGAGAGATCAAAACGCTTTTGCTGTGGCAAGAGGATGTCCTTATACTTGTATAAGGGCGTATCAACATGTTCGATGTAAGGGCCCATGCCGGCCATATCTATATCGTGTTCCCTGAAAAACATCAGGTCGCCGGCCAAATCTGATGTCGTTTGAAACGGCAAACCGATCATTACGCCGGAGCCGACGTTATAACCTGTTTTCCTTAGCAAATCCAGGGCTTCCAGTCTGCGGTCATAGTCGTGGCGGGCATCGTTGGGATGAATCTTATAATAGAGTTCACGGTTTGAGGTTTCGATACGCAACAGATAACGGTGCGCCCCTGCTTCATACCAGCGGCGGAAGGTCTCTTCCGTTTGTTCCCCCATCGACAGGGTAATTCCCAGACGTCCGTTTGAGAAGGATTTTATCTTTCTCAGAAGCGTTTCAACCGTTGAGATAAACTTTTTATCGGTCCGTTCGCCCGACTGCAGCACCATCGATCCGAAACCATTTTCAAGGGCATAGCTGGCAGCATCGAGCACTTCGGACTCAGCGACCACATATCGTTCCGGCTTCTTGTTTCCGCGTCTGATACCGCAATAATAGCAGTTCTTTGAACAGATATTCGAAAATTCGATAAGCCCGCGAAAAAACACCTTGTTACCGACAAATTGCCTTTTTATTTCGGCTGCATGCTGAAATATAAGTTCCGTATCCGCTTCATTGGCATCCAGAAGGATAACCAGGTTTTCTCCGGAATAGGATTCCTTTTCGAGTATTTCCTTAACCGATAATGGCATAACGCTAAATTGTGCGGCAAAGTTAAGTTTAATAAAGCAATTATACCGGGATGTAACTGTGTAAAGAGGGGTTGAGGGAAATATGCAGCTTTGTCCGGCAGAATTTGTTTCCTGATCGCTTTCGCATTTTGTATTTTTGGATATTCAAAACGGGAGTATGTTGAAGATTTTTTCTACGGAACAGGTTCGTAAAGCCGATGCCTATACCATTGCCAATGAGCCCGTTGCCTCCATCGACCTGATGGAAAGGGCGGCTATCGCCTGTTACAACCGGATTATTAGCCGCATTCATAAGGAAACCAAGCGCGTGCTGATTTATTGCGGTCCAGGAAATAACGGAGGCGACGGCCTTGCCGTGGGACGCATGTTATGGCGTGATGGCGTAGATGTAGTTGTGGTTTTTGATGCTGAAGCCGAACCAAGCCCCGACAACAGGATTAATCTGGAAAGATACAGGCAAAGCGGCGGCGAAATTGCATCGCTGGCCGACAGGCCCGGAATTGAATCAACCGACCTGGTGATTGACGCTATCTTCGGATCGGGACTTACAAAAGCCATAACCGGAAAATGGGAAGATATTATCCGCGAAATCAACGAAAGCAAAGCTGTCGTGGTAGCCATTGATATGCCTTCAGGATTGTTTTCCGACAAGATTTCCGATTCCGGGGCTGGAGCGATTATCCGTGCCGATCATACGCTGAGCCTCCAGTTCCCCAAACTGGCCTTCATGTTTCCTGAGAGTGATGAATTTGCAGGAGACTGGGAGGTGATCGACATCGGACTGCATCCCGGATACATTGATTCCGAACCTGCAAACAGCTTTTTAATAACTGCCGGCGATATAAGGCAGATCATAAGACCCCGACGTAAATTTTCGCACAAAGGGTCGTACGGACACGCCTTGCTGGTTACAGGCAGCCTGGGAAAGATGGGGGCCGCTGTGCTTACAGCGCGTGCCTGCCTGCGTTCGGGAGCAGGCCTGGCAACAGTCCATATTCCGCGTAGCGGGATCGAAATTATGCAGACTGCCGTGCCTGAAGCCATGGTTTCGCCGGATCTGTGGGAAGATGCATTTACCACCCTCCCCCATCTTGAAAATTATACAGCAATCGGCGCCGGGCCAGGGCTCGGAAAAGCGCCCAAAACAGAAAGCGCCCTGAAACTGCTCATCCAGGAATGTCATGTGCCTTTAATCCTTGATGCTGATGCTTTAAATATTATTTCCGAAAACAAAACATGGCTGGGATTTCTTCCACAAGGCACAATCCTTACGCCGCATCCCAAAGAATTTGAACGGCTGGCCGGTAAAATCGTCACCAGTTTCGAGAGGCTGGATCTGTTGCAAAGGTTCTCGGCCAAGAACAACTGTTACGTGGTCTTAAAAGGAGCCCATACCGTGACATGTACCCCTCATGGAAAATGTTATTTCAACCCGACCGGAAACCCTGGAATGGCTACAGGCGGGAGCGGGGATGTGCTGACAGGCATCATCACCGGTTTAGCGGCTCAGGGTTACTCCACGTTGGAATCATGCCTGCTGGGCGTGTATCTTCACGGGCTGGCCGGCGATGTGGCAGCCGGAAAGAATGGCTGTGAAGCGCTGATAGCGGGTGATATAATAGATTACCTGGGAGAAGCGTGGCTGAATATATCGGCGGTTGATCAGAAATAACTGACGTTAAGCAACCATTTCTTTCTCAATCTCGTCCTCCGTACGAAGGTTGCGGATGATGAACTTCTGGCGTTCGGGAGTGTTCTTTCCCATATAATATGCGAGTACCTTGTGGATATCGCCAGAATGCTTCAGAATCACAGGATCGAGACGCATGTTCGAACCGATGAAATTGCTGAACTCATCCGGCGATATTTCTCCCAGCCCTTTAAAACGGGTTATTTCCGGGTTGGGGCCAAGTTCGCCAATTGCCGTCAAACGTTCTTCATCTGAATAACAATACAAGGTTTTTTTCTTGTTCCTGACGCGGAACAATGGCGTCTGGAGAATATATACATGGCCCGATTTTACCAGGTCCGGAAAAAACTGAAGGAAGAAAGTAAGCAGTAATAAACGGATATGCATTCCATCGACGTCGGCATCGGTGGCAATCACGATGTAGTTATACCTGAGGTTTTCAAGGTCGTCTTCTATATTTAACGCCGATTGCAGCAGGTTGAATTCCTCATTTTCGTATACAACCTTCTTTGTCATGCCAAAACTATTCAAAGGCTTGCCTTTAAGACTGAATACTGCCTGGGTATTCACATCCCGGCTTTTGGTGATGGAACCGCTGGCCGAATCCCCTTCGGTGATGAACAGCGTGGATTCCAGACGGCGCTCATCATTCGTATTATAGTGAACCCTGCAATCTCTTAATTTTTTATTGTGAAGGCTTACCTTTTTAACGCTTTCTTTGGCCAGCTTTTTGATATTGGCCATCTCCTTGCGCTCTTTCTCGTTCTGCAGGATTTTACGATACAAGGCTTCGGCCGTATCGCTGTTCATGTGAAGGTAGTTATCGAGTTTCTTTTTAAGGATGTCGTTGATAAATTTGTTGATAGTCACGCCTCCCGGCTCCATGTACTGCGAACCGAGTTTGGTTTTGGTCTGTGATTCAAATACCGGTTCGTTTATTTTAACGCTAACGGCCGCAATGATGGATGAACGTATGTCGCTGGGTTCAAAATCTTTGCCGTAAAATTCACGGATCGTCTTTACAATCGCTTCACGGAATGCAGCAAGGTGCGTCCCGCCCTGGGTGGTGTGCTGGCCATTGACAAATGAGTAATATTCCTCTCCCGACTGGCGGCTGCTATGCGTAAAAGCACATTCGAAATCCTCGTCTTTGATGTGTACGATGGGGAACAACAATGGATTGCCATTGATCGCCCTCTCCAGCATATCGAGAAGCCCGTTTTTTGCCTGCAGACGCTGGTTATTAAAATTGATTACCAGGCCGGTATTGAGGTAACAATAATTCCAGAGCATTTGCTCCACATACTCCGGTATATAATGATAGTTCCCGAAAAGGCCTTCGTCGGGGGTAAAGGTTATCATGGTACCATTTCGAAGGTCACTGGCTCCCTCGCCTGATTCATGAACGAGGTCCCCTTTCTGAAACTCGGCCGAATTGCAACGTCCATCACGGATGCTCTGGGCGGTAAAGCGGCTCGAAAGTGCATTCACCGCTTTTGAACCTACGCCATTCAGTCCGACGGCTTTTTTAAAAACTTTGGAATCGTATTTTGCCCCGGTATTTATCTGCGAAACACAGGCAACCAGTTTCCCGAGAGGAATGCCCCGGCCGTAATCCCGAACCGTCACCAGATGGTCCTTAATGGTAACATCTATTGAACGTCCGTACCCCATCATGTATTCATCAATGGAGTTGTCGATAATTTCTTTCAGCAGGACATAAATACCATCATCATGCGATGAACCGTCGCCTAATTTACCGATATACATTCCCGGACGATGCCGTATATGCTCGTTCCATTTCAGCGATTTAACGCTGTCCTCATTATATATTTCTGCACTATCATCCATTGTGGACAAAAATAACAGATTAGGTTCGAATTTTTACATCGGTCGCGAACGAGTTTTCACCCATTTTATTCACAGGCTGAAAGAGAAGAGGCAAAGGGCATGGGGCTGGGAGAACGGAGTACGGAAAACGTTACCCCTTCCCACAGCCTTGCGCAAGGCAGGCAGGCCTGCCACCTCACCCGCAACCTCGCCCGCGCAGGCAGGTCTAAAACACTGAAACACTGAAACATTGAAACTCTAAAATTCAGCCCACGAACAACGAACCACGAATTCCACGAATGTCAATTACGAATCACAAAACGCAGAACACAAAACGCAGAACACAAAACGCAGAACACAAAACGCAGAACTCTGAAACACTGAAACCCTGAAACTCTGAAACTTTGAAACATTGAAACCCTGAAATTTAAAGCTATAGGCCAACGACCAAACAGAGAACGCAAAACGCAAAACGCAAAACAGAGAACGCAAAACGCAAAACGCAAAACAGAGAACGCAAAACGCAAAACGCAAAACGCTGAAACCCTGCCCATTACCACAGCCTTGCGCAAGGCAGGCAGGCCTGCCACCTCACCCGCAACCTCGCCCGCGCAGGCAGGTCTGAAACTTTGAAACATTGAAACCCTGAAACTTAAAGCTATAGGCCAACGACCAAACAGAGAACGCAAAACGCAAAACGCAGAAACCC
>Ga0209099_1000095_pt1 | contig 97834 bp, 84 predicted proteins | sample AD_JPNHW2_MetaG_FD_184430 | JGI IMG/M metagenome (GOLD analysis project Ga0209099, IMG submission 184430) | Active sludge microbial communities of municipal wastewater-treating anaerobic digesters from Japan - AD_JPNHW2_MetaG (SPAdes) (version 2) | ecosystem: Engineered > Bioreactor > Anaerobic...
ATACAATTCCTTCCCTATGCGCCCTCTCGCCTGGAAATCTCCAAAACAGTTCCTTTCGGCCTTCCTATATCAATGAGATTCTTTCTTATCTTTTTTGTAACACATCATTGACAAACCAACAGAGAGTATAAAAAGTAGAATAAAAACGCAAAAAAAACGCAGCTTTATCACCGCGGTTCTTATTTCTCAAATGAAAGGAAATTACATGCCGCCGCTGCCGGTCAGCACGCAAACATACCAAATACTTCAATTTATTGACCGGTAAGGTCATGACCATTTTGATGACTCCGGAAGGCAAATGTCCTATAACCGGTTTTAGCCTGCGTGAGCGGTTTGTGCTTTTTTGTAGGGTTTTGGCTTCCGAAAAAGGAATGTAATGACAAAATTTCAATTGATTTTTTATGCATAATGCCGACAATCGCGCAAAGTGTTCAAAAAAACGCTTGCATTTTATAACGAATTTGTGTAAAATGATTTCGCTGTTTAATTTTTGAGTTAGTGAATTTTCGAAAGTGGGAGTAGGCATGACCAATAAAATTTTTCAGGACATGATCAATCAATTTTCGATTCCGATCGGCCGTACTATCGGCATCATCGACCGAAGCGGTACGGTGATCGCCTGTTCCGACGCAATGAAGGTCGGCGACGTCTATGAGGATGCGGTTGAAGAACTGATTTACGGCCAGAACTGCGTGAAGGCAAACGGCAAGGTGCTTCGCGCCATCAACGCGGAGAGCGGCTGGGAACATATTGTCTTTGTTGACGGAGACGACGACGCGGCGGAGAAATACTCCGAGTTGCTTGCCATCTCGATTGCGAACGTCAAACAGTATTACGACGAAAAATTCGGCAAAGCCAACTTTATCAAAAACGTCATCGCTGACAACATTCTGCCCGGCGATATTTTCCTCAAAGCCCGCGAACTGCATCTATCCGGTGAGGTCTCCCGGGTGGTGATGATCGTGCGGATTGCACAGAAGAGCGAAATCGCGGCTTATGAAGTCATCTCAAACCTGTTCCCGGACAAAAATAAGGACTTTGTGATCAATCTCAACGAGACCGACATCGCCCTCGTCAAAGAGACCCGTGCCGAAATCGATTCGCGCGACCTCGAAAATTTGGCGCATGCGATCATCGACACGCTTTCCACCGAGTTTTTCACTCAGGCTGTCATCGGCATCGGAACCGTGGTCAACGGCATCCGCGACCTTGCGCGTTCGTTCAAAGAGGCGCAGGTGGCAATGGAAGTCGGCAAGATTTTCGACAACGGAAGACCGGTCGCGCGATATGACAACCTCGGTATTGCCCGGCTGTTGTATCAACTTCCGAGACCGATGTGCGAGATGTTCCTGAAAGAGATCTTTCCGCACGATACCCTCGATTCGCTCGACTCCGAAACATTGTTCACGATCGATAAATTTTTTGAAAACAACCTCAACGTCTCAGAGACGGCGAGGAAACTGTTTGTCCACCGAAATACGCTTGTATATCGGTTGGACAAGATCAAACGCGCAACCGGATTGGACCTGCGCGAGCTCGACCACGCCATCGTCTTCAAAGTGGCGCTTATGGTTCGAAAATACTTAAGCAACACCAGCTATGCCACAAAGTTTTGACTAACATTTACCGCCGCTGTATTTGGGCTTTGATAACATAACCCTCACATTGCGGTTATAGCATTTTAAAGAGGGTGTTTTGCTCCTAACCCGTTGAAAGGAATTCTGTTAAAATGATCGAGTTCAAAGACGTCTGCAAGATCTACGATGCGAACACAGAGCGCGATAAGGCACTCGACGGCGTGTCTTTGAAAATTGAAGACGGGGAGTTCGTCTATATCATCGGCGCAAACGGCTCCGGGAAAAGCACGCTCGTGAAATTGATCAATTGCGAAGAACGCCTCACGAGCGGCTCGATTACCTTCGACGAATACAAGCTCGACAAAATCAAACGCCGGCAAATCCCCTATCTCCGCCGCAAAGTCGGTATGGTGTTTCAGGATTTCAAGCTGATTGAAAACATGTCGGTATATGACAATATCGCATTTGCGCTGCGCGTCACCGACCGCCCTGCGAGAGAGGTCCGGCGAAAGGTGCCGAAAATCCTCGAAGTCATGGGCTTGACTAAAAAAGCCAACTGCCGCCCGAACGAGCTGTCCGGCGGCGAACAGCAGAAAGTGGGCATTGCGCGGGCCATCGTCGGAAGCCCCAGCGTATTGATCGCAGATGAGCCGACCGGCAACGTTGACCCCGAGATGTCTTATGAACTGCTTCAGATGCTCGATGAGATCAACAAGACCGGAACGACGGTCATACTGGTCACGCATCAACGCGATTTCATCACCAAGATGCCCAGGCGCGTGGTGGCGCTCGAAGAGGGAAAGATCATTTTTGATGAGGACCTGACACTGGCCGAGGCCTGCAATAATCCCGATGAAACCCCTTCGGAGGCGTGCGAGAGCGAAATCCCGGACTTTGAGGAGGATTCACAACAGGAATTGCCGATTGAAGAAGAAGCGGCAAACGAACTCCCGGCGGACGACGGATTTGTCCCGCCCGAAATCACTAAGTTCAACGAAGACGAAAACTCTTAAAGCCGGCTGAGACGGATTTTTCCGCTTGTGCATGCATATATGCGGCATGCGGCAGGCATCCGGTTTCTTTCGGCAGACAAGGACAAGTTGTATACATAAACTTAAAAAAACAACGGTTCGGGTCGGAAAGGATGAGTCATCATGAAGAACAAGAGCATCGGTTACCTGCTCAGGCAGGGTTTTAAAAATATATTTTCAAACGGACTGATGTCTTTTGCATCGGTCAGCGTGCTGTTCGCCTGCTTATTGCTGGTGGGCGGCGCGTTTTTGATGTATTTTAATATTCAAAAGGGTGTCGAATATGTCGGAAGCATGGGCGAGATTGTGCTGTTCGTCGAGGACGGCGCTGACGCAAACGAGTGCAGCAATATCCAAAAAACACTCGAATCACTCCCGGAACTGCATGATGTTCAATTTATCTCCAGCACCGAGGGACTTGCGCAGCTCCAATCCGAAATCACCGGAGGGGAGCAGCTCTTTTCGATGCTGGAAGGTCAGGACATCCTGCCGAACTCCTTTAGGGTCAAAGTCAAGGACCCCAACGACTATGAGCGGATGGTCAAGCAATTATCTCAGATATTCGGCATCTCCGACGTTGTCGCAAACGGCAAAATCGCCAACACCCTGACCAATATCAGCACCGCGATCGCCACCTTCGGCGCGGCTGTCGTGGTAGTGCTGCTGGTGGTCTCGGTCTTTATTTTAATCAATACGATCAAGCTGGCGATGTTCACGCGCCGAAAAGAAATTTACATAATGAAGATGGTCGGCGCTACCAATTCGTTTGTACGACTGCCTTTTTTTGTCGAAGCCGTAGTTTTAGGACTGTTCAGCGCAATTATCGCTTATGTGGCGCTGCGTTTTGCCTATATCGGCCTTCATAATTATCTGTCCGAACTCAGCATTACCCCGATTCCGTGGCCGAAGGTCTCTCTGACCGTGTTGGGATCGTTTTTGGGCGCGGGATTTTTAGTCGGAATGCTGTCCAGTTCGGTATCAATTAAAAAATATCTAAAGGCATAGGAAAGAGAGCAAACCCGTATGGCCTTTTCGTTCAGCCAAAAAGGATCAAAATCCGCGAAAGGAGGGTTTTCATGAAAAAGCCGATTGCAGCACTGATGCTTTGTCTATTAATTATTTCATCCGTATATATCTCCCCGCTGTCGGCATCTTCCGCGACCAAATCGTCTGCCGCGTCGGGTGCTTCTTCAACGGTTACTTCGTCCGTGACTTCCGCATCCTCAATCTCCTCGTCGCGGATATCTTCGGCGGCTTCGGGCACACCTTCGGGAACGAGCCAAACCTCGACAACACAGACGTCAAGCAAAGCTTCATCTTCCCTTTCGTCTCAAATCGCTTCTGAGGACGCGCAGACCGTAAGCGATCTGACCAGCGCCTATGAAGAGCTTCAAAAAAAGGTCGAGGAACTTCAAAAAGAAAAAGAAAAGCTTGCCTCCGAGCAAAAAGACGTCTCTAAATACTTAAAAACACTCGACGAGCAGATTGATAAGACCAATGACCAGCTGAACATACTTAATGATGAGATTGACAGTCTCAACGGGCAGCTTGATACATTGACGGCACGCATCACCCAGGTTGAAAATGACGTCACTTCTACTTTGGAGATTTTTAAGCAGCGCCTGCGGGCTATTTATATGTCGGGCCATGCTTCCGAGCTTGAACTGCTGTTCTCCTCCGATAATTTTGTCGACTTTTTGACCCGTGCCGAAATTTTAAGGCGCATCTCCGAATACGACCAAAAAATCGTCAATCAGCTCATCGCTGATAAAACCGAGCTGGAAGGCCTCGTTGTCGAAGCGGAAACCGCCCGCCAAAACAGCCAGAATAAAAAGGCAACCGCTGCTTCCAAAAAGAAACAGCTGGACACCCAATATGACGAACAGGAAGAATATCTGAACAAACTCAAAGAGGATAAAGCGGCTTACGAGGCTTATATCAAGCAGTATCAGGCTGAAATGGCCGAAGCTCAGAAGGAAATCGACGCCATTATGGCCAAGTATGCCGATGACGGCGCTTATGTGGGCGGAGAGTTCGCCTGGCCACTGCCGGGCTTCACCAAAATCACTTCTCCCTATGGGCAGCGGTCCAGCATGGGGGACTTCCATACCGGTTCCGACATCGCGGGCCGGAATGCCGCAGGCGATTTGTGTTACGGTGCCTCGGTCGTCGCAGCCAACAGCGGCACCGTCATCGCGGTGCGAAACCTCGGAAGCAAGAGCTACGGGCGTTATATCATTATTGATCACGGCGGCGGCTGCAGGACCTTATACGCCCACCTGAGCAAAGTGGAGGTAAAAGAGGGCGACACCGTCACCCGCGGGCAGGAGATCGCCAAAGCAGGTTCCACCGGAAATTCCACGGGCGCGCACCTGCACTTCGAACTCTGGCTTGAAGGCAAACGAGTCAATCCGATGGATCACCTGACGATTCCGAAATAAAAATTCAAGCTATTGCGCAAGGGTTTTTACTATTATAAATCCTTGCGCACGGGCATTTCTTAATTAAAATCCGGGAGTGATAACTTGAACAAAAAGTACTCGTTCGGCACCTTGTTATGTGCGATCCTTTTGGCTGGAGCGCTGACGTTCTCTGCGACCATGGTCTTTTCGACGATCACCTATAATCAAAAGATCCTCAATCTTTACGAGCGCCAGTCGATGTATGAAAAACTTGAGGAACTGGACCGGATCGCTCGCTACGACAGCATCTTTAACATTGATGAGAAGCTGCTTGCACAGGGCCTGATGGAGGGTTATCTGGCCGGAATCGGAGACAGCGAAGCGACTTATGTCTCTGCCGCCGATGCAAAGGCGCTCTCGCAAGGGCAGGGTATTGAAGTCGGAATCGGTGTTAAGACGGTCAGGACAAGCTCTAAATACTTATATGTCTATGAAGTGCTTGAGGGTTCCGGGGCGTCAGTCGCAGGCATTGCCGTCGGCGATACGATCATCAAGGTCAATTCCGAGGACGTCACGCAACTGACGGACTCTGAGGCCTATGTCCTGCTGCATGCCGCCGAGGGTACGGAAGTCAAAGTCGATTTTTACCGGGGCGGCGAGCAGATGTCGCTGACGCCTGTCTCACAGACCTATTCGACTACACCGGTTACTTACCGCATTCTCGATTATTCCATCGGATATATGCGTATCACCGCTTTTGATGCAAACACCTATAATCAATTTATCAAAGCGATTAATAATATGACATCACCGTCCGAGCCGATTACCGGCCTGATTATCGACCTTCGTCATACCTCGGGCGGAGACATCGGGACGGCGGCGCAAATACTCGATCGGATGCTGCCCGAGGGCGACATCATGTCAAAGACCCTGCGTGACGGGACGGTGCAGTTGGTCTATACCTCCGATAAACTGGAATTCAATCTGCCGGTCGCGGTTTTGACGGACAGCGCCACGGCAGGTCCGGCGGAACTGTTTGCGGCTGCGATGGCTGATTACGGAAAGGCCAGCGTCGTCGGGACACGCACTGCGGGAAAAGGCACCATTAAAAAGACCTTCACACTCTCGGACGGCTCCAAAGTGATGCTGGCGACGGCGATCATCAATCCGCCGAAGAGTGCGACTTTCAACGGCGTCGGAGTCAAACCGGATTATTCCGTCGAACCGCTGGGAACGGGCGATTATGATTTTTATACCATGACTGCCGAAAATGACACTCAATATAAGAAGGCATTTGACGTGGTGTATTCACAGATTGATTTGACCTCAATCAACACCGCCCCGCCGGTGGTCAGTGAAGTTCCCGACTTTTAAAATTCGTAATTGCTTTGCTCAAAAATCAAAGCTATCACACAAAAGCCCCTGCTTGAGCGGGGGCTTTTGTTGTTCTGCACTTATTATTTGCAATAGACGAATAAAGCGTCGCGCAGAAACTGCGCACATCCCGGGGCTACGGCGTCGTAATACGCTTTGAAGCGGGGATCATCGACATAGGTCTGCGCAAGTTCGAGATGAGCTTGTTTGGAATAATCATTCCGGTAAAGGCACAGCCATTCCTTGTGCAGCGCGCAGGCCTTTTGGGCGAGTTCCCCTCCCGGATCGCGAAGCGATCCGATGGGATCGCCTTGCTCGAAAGCCGCTTTCAGACAGGCGTTGAGCTCGTTCGATAGGGCTTGCGCCCGGTCATACTGCGCCTGTGTCCACGACAGAACATGGGCGTTTGAAGCGTCTATGGCTTTGCGGCCGTACTTTTCGCGGGCTTCTTTGCCGTATTTGGTTTCGTTGTCTCCGATCATCTTTTTCTTGAATCCCTCGAATTTTTCCGGATCATTCATGATAATTTCTCCTTTCGCTGCGGCAATGGTTTTTTCGACGGTCGCAACAAGCGATTCTAACTGCGCTTTTTTCTTCCGCAATGCCGTAAGATGACCCTCCAAAGCGGTGAGCCGGTCATTCCCGTCCGACGTCAGAACGGTTTTGATCTCTTCAAGCGGCATGCCGAGTTCACGGTAAAACAGAATCTGCTGCAGACGGTCTGCTTCCGAGCTCGTGTAGACACGGTAACCGTTGCTGTGATTTCGATGCGGGGATAAAAGCCCGAACGCATCATAGTAGCGAAGCGTGCGCGCGCTGAGGCCCGCGAGTTTCGCCAATTCGTTGATGTTGTATTCCACTTTCATCCCTCCTTCCGATGATTCGCGCTCGATCGATGCGCAGTGTTTATCATAAACCATGACGTAACGGAAAGGTCAAGAGATAATTTTATAAAAGATTGAAATATAATCCGGTCAGTGCAGTTGGCAGTGAACAATGCCGGTGTTTTAAACGGATTTCATCTATAATATAAAAACTCAGGCGACCGCGTTTGGTCGCCTGCGAATGACAAAGTTTACGGAGATTTCACTGTTCACTTTATACCGTAACCGTTACTGGGCTGTCACTTAAACTTTCAATTTTACACTTTGCGCTTTTTAATCCTATGGTAAAATATAAATTTCGACGTCACGGCGGCCCCAGTAGTAGATTTCGACATCAGAGCCGAGGTACAGGTCGGCGACGGTGATGTTTTTCATCACCGAGGGGCCGGTGTCGGCGGCGATGGCGAATCCATATATGTGTTTTCCGTCCTTGGAACGTATATACAGCCGGCTGCCATAGGCGATGACATCCGGATTGACAGCAATATAGCCGACGGCGGGCTTGACACCGGTGGAGGTTCTGTTTCCGTCGCTTGAGCCATAGGCGGTCGCCTTGCCGGTAATCAGTTTTGTATATTCTGTCGGAATGCCGTTTTCGAGCGTGATGTCAGCAAACGTCAGAGGCGATAGAGCAGGAGCCTTGTTGCTTCCGACGATCACCTTGGCGGTGACAGGTTTGAGTGTGACCTTTTCTTTGGTCTTGGTGTCGACCAAAACACCATTGCTGTACGTCTCGGTGACGGTGACGTTTTTTTCGCCGTTGGCGCCGGCTCGTTCGGTCTTTTTCTGGCCGTCTTTAAGCAGCGTGGTCTCGTAATATTTGGTCTCGTAGGCGATCGGTTGGGTAGTGACGGTGACGACTTTTTCAACCCGCGTCAGGATAATCTGCATACCGGACTTGACTTTTTCGGTAAGTGAATAATTGACGGTGTCGAATTCACCAACCGTGATATCGGCCTTTTTGAAGGCGTCGGCGACGGTGCCTCGCACCATTTCGACAGTTATTTCGGCTCTGTCGGCTTCGATTGTGACATTGAATGCGGAATGGATGACGATTTCGGTGATACTTCCCTTTTCGTCATAAAGGCAAAGGATTTCGTCATAATCTCCGAACGTGATAAAATTTTGCGCCAAAATGGATTCGGCGCTGGTGCGCATGGTGTAGACCGTTTTCAGGACGCCGTCCGTGTTGATGACGACCCGGTTTGAGGTCTGCCCCGCAGCGAAGGCGATGAACCCGGCGGCGCAGAAGATGCCCGCCGCGCTGAGTGTTCGTTTTACCGCGTTGATTTCTTTCGCTGCGGCATTTCTGACGGCGTTTTTAAATTTTAATACCGTCTCACTGATTTGTCGCATTGTCGTTTCCTCCTTGACAGACGCATTTCGTGATATGTGCTGAAATGCGGGAAATTAACCGTATCACGCAGGGAGTGTTGACTGCGTGAAGCGGAAATATGCGGCCAAACTTTCAACGTTATTTGTATGGCCCCATTGGGATTTTGCAGCCGGTCTTGACTGCATAGCGATGAGCGAATATAATAAACTCGATGTCCCTTTTTGGGTCGAACCCGTGCACGGGTTCGAGTCGGATCAACGATTGAAATCGCCGACCACGAGAAAGCATTCTAACACAAAAAGACGGTTATTTCAATGGGATGTCGAGAAATTCAGGTTAAATGCACAAATATATGCTTTACATATTGTGCAATGTGTACATATATTTAAAAATAAATCGTAAAAATTCAATTAAAAATAGGAGAACACCGTGTCTGACAGAATGAATTTTTCAGTCACCGAACCCATGAAGGTATCAGATGCAGACGGGAAAAAAGTGACAAAACCATTAAACGAACTGCTTCGTGAAAGGGGCCTTTCCGTCGACGCACCCTGCAACGGCCTCGGACGCTGCGGAAAATGCAGAATCAAGGCCGGAGGGGAGCTGCTTCCGCCCAATGAAGTTGAAAAAAAGGCGCTCGGAGAAGCGCTTGACAACGGCTGGCGGCTGGCATGCCAGACGAGAGCATACGGGGATTTTTGGGTTTTGCCGCCTCAGAAAGGTAATGCGCGTGTGGCGACGGAAGGCTTGACGCAGAAATATGCGTTTTCTTCCCCGATAGATGTCAAAAAAACCGGACTGCCCGCTTACGGGCTTGCGGTCGATATCGGCACGACGACAGTCGCGGCCTATCTGCTCGATTTAAGCGACGGCAGCAGGATCGCGACGCTCGGGGAAATCAATGCGCAGCGCACCTTCGGCGCGGATGTGATCTCGCGCATCACCGCCTGCAACGAGGGTCATTTGGATGAACTGCGCAAGGCGATTATTGATCAAATTAACCGTATGGCAGCGAAACTTTGCGCGGATACAACGCGGATTTTTGACGTTGCGCTCTGCGGCAACCCCACGATGCAGCATATTTTGCATGGGATGGCACCCGAGAAATTAGCCGTAGCACCGTTTATCCCGACGTCGCTGTTCGGATTTGAAGTATCGGCAAATGAACTCGGCATCAAGGCAAATCCCACGGCTAAAGCCTATACACTGCCTGCGATTTCGGCCTATATCGGCGGAGACATCACGGCTGACGTGCTCTCCTGCGGGATGTATAACGACGAAAATATCACGCTGATGGTCGACGTCGGCACCAACGGTGAGATGGCGCTCGGAAATAAAGACGGCATCTATTATTGTTCGACCGCGGCAGGCCCTGCTTTCGAAGGTGCGGCGATTGAGGATGGGATGGGCGGCATCGAGGGTGCGATCGGAACAGTGAAAGCCGGCAAAGACGATCTCGAATTCGAAGTCATCGGCAATCAAAAATCCATCGGTATCTGCGGTTCGGGCATCATTGATGCGGCGGCTGTCATGCTGCAAATCGGCGTGATGGACGAGACCGGGAGATTGGCAGATGAGGAGGAGTTGGATGTGAAATATTCTGATCGGCTTGACGGAAAAACAAGGAAATTCATCATCGATCGGGAGACTCGCATAGGATTGACGGATAAAGACCTCAGGCAGGTGCAGCTTGCCAAAGCTGCGATTGCCGCCGGAATCGATACGATGATGCACAACGCCGGTATCGGGTTCGACCAAATCTCGGCGGTATGGCTCGCCGGCGGATTCGGCGCACATATCGACCGTGACAGCGCCTGTGCGATCGGCCTGCTGCCCAAAGCACTCAGGGAAAAAATTCAACCGGTCGGAAACAGCGCCGGCGAGGGCGCAGTCAGGGCGATCCTCGACAAAGACGCCAAAAAGATCCTGTCCGAAATCGGAAACGGCGCCAACTATATTGAACTTTCGGGCGACCCTTACTTTATGGACAGCTACGTTGAAAACATGCTGTTTTGACAACACCCCAAATTTAATGTATAATTCTGGGCATTCAGAAATGCTGCATTCGGGAATGCTGCATTCACGGCATCGGTCAGAGAAAGGACGGTTTACATATGCAAAATCCGATGACGCTGGTCATCAAGGTCGGCACCTCCACACTCACCCATCAGGGCGGATCGCTGAATCTGCGGCGGGTGCGTGAAATCGTCGATGTGTTGGCGGATATCCGCAATATGGGGCATAAAGCGGTGCTGGTCACTTCCGGCGCAATCGGCGTCGGCGTCAACCGCCTCGGGCTCGAAAAACGCCCTGCCGACCTGCCGACAAAACAGGCTGCCGCGGCAGTCGGGCAATGCGAACTTATGAATATTTACGGGCGGTTGTTCACCGATTACGGTTATACGGTAGCTCAGATCTTGCTGACGCTCGACGTCATTGAGGATGTAGAGCGCAAGAAGAACGCCGAAAATACATTTGCGCGGCTTCTTGAGATGGGCGTTCTGCCGATCGTCAACGAGAACGACTCGATTTCAACTTATGAGATCGAACACATGAACAGCTTTGGCGAAAACGATACGCTTGCTGCGGTCGTCGCAAGGCTTGTGAATGCCGACCGGTTGATTTTGCTCTCCGATTTCGATGGGCTTTATGACGCCGATCCGCGCAAAAACCCGGACGCAAAACTGATCCCGGTCGTACGTAAAATCGACGGGGATCTTGAAAAGGCGGCGGGAGGCGCCGGGACTTCGCTGGGGAGCGGAGGAATGTTCACCAAATTGACCGCGGCAATCATCGCAACACAGGGGAAAATCCCGATGAATATCATCAACGGCAATAAACCATCACTTATGTATGATATCCTTGCGGGTAAGAACCCGGGAACGGAGTTTGTCTGCGATTGAATTGCCGAACGTCATTGAATTTGAATCAAGATAAACGAAAGGAGCTCATTCAAAGATGAAAAAGGTCATCCATGCAACAGCGGTTTACGGGCCGATCGCGCTTTGCGGCGTCATCGTTCTGTTTTTGCTGCTTTTGGTGTTCGGATGGATGTTCGTCCCCTATAACGGCTATGTCTGGTGCGGCGTATCCGCCGCGATCTGCCTGTTTGTATGTTTTTGCGTCAAAGCGGATTACGACGGCAGGAGCATTCCAAAAATCGAAGACGTCGGACTGCTCTTATTTGCATCGTTGAATTCAGCTTGGTGGGTCTATATCTGGTCCACCGTCAAATATACCTTGCTCCTGCCTTTTGCGGTGATATGCACTGCATTTATTCTTTATCTGATTTTGAAGCTTTGTGACGATACAGTCAAAAGGACACTTGGGTTGATGGTCGGTTCGGCTCTTGCGATTGTCGGGTTCATCATTTGGTTTGTTCCGGTTTTACAGCCTCCTGTGAGAATCAAAGACCGGTTCAGCGTTTATAACAACCATTCAGCCGTTGCTAAGGTGCTGTCAATCCGTGACGCCGGAAACATCTATAACATCAGCGTAGTGGTGAAAAAGACCGGCTTTGATCTGGGGCTTGGGAGGTTCGAAGGCCTCGAGGAAATCGGTGTGTTCAACAAAATCATCGACTTAAAGGATTACAAGAAGCCGGCACTCGTCTGGCAGGGTGAGGAATTATTCATAAACGGTGAGAAAAGGGATATTTATTGGAAGTAAACTTCGGTTGAAAAAGGGGCTTTGAACGTGGAATTTTCCCTTGAAAAAATGTGTGCGGCGGCAAAAGCCGCGTCCGCGAAACTGGCCGTTCTGGGCGGCGGTGAAAAAAACCGCGCGTTATCGGCTATTCGTGCCGCAATCGATCAAAACCGAAAAAATATTCTAACCGAGAACGGTAAAGATGTTGAGGACGCGAAAAAGAACGGGATGCGCGAGTCTTTGATTGACCGGCTGACGCTGACCGATGTGCGTATCGACGGCATTTGCAAAGGAATTGAAGAATTGATTTTGATGCCCGATCCGGTAGGGATTGTCAAAAGCGGGCATATTGCCGACAATGGATTGAAAATTACCAAAATCAGCGTGCCGATCGGTGTGATCGGCTTGATTGTCGAAGCGCGCCCGAATGTCTTTCCCGATGTTGCGGTACTGTGTTTGAAATCCGGCAATGTCTGCATTTTGCGCGGAGGAAAAGAGGCGCTGCGCAGCAACACGGTTTTGGCGGACACGATGCGCAAAGCTCTGGAGAACATCGAAATTGACCCGAATTTTATCAATCTGATACCCACGTCTGACCGCACCGTTGCCGATGAGTTTTTAAAACAGGACAAATATTTGGACTGCATGATTCCGCGGGGCGGCGCCGGATTGATTCAAGCCGTCCGGCAGAAAGCCACGATGCCGGTCATTGAGACAGGCGCGGGCATCTGCAGCGTATATATCGACAAAGCTGCCGATCTTAAGATGGCCGTGAATATCACCGACAATGCAAAGACCTCGAGGCCGTCGGTCTGCAATTCGGCAGAAATTTTGCTTTGCCATCGGGATATCGCGAAACAAGCGCTTCCGGCAATCAAAGCGGCGCTCGACGGACACCGGGTTCAGCTGCGCTGCTGCCCGGAATCTTATGAGATTATAAAAGGCGAAAACGTGATCCCGGCAGGCCCTGAGGACTATGAAACCGAGTTCGGGGATATGATAATGGCGGTAAAAATCGTCGGCTCGCTCGAAGAAGCGGTTGCGCACATCGCCGCTCACGATACCCGTCACAGCGAGGCCATAGTCACAGGGGATCTCGCAGCGGCACAGACATTTTTAGCCCGTGTCGATGCGGCGGCGGTATATGTTAATGCCTCTACCCGCTTCACCGACGGCGGTATTTTCGGGCTCGGCGCGGAGATCGGGATTTCGACTCAAAAACTGCACGCCCGCGGGCCGATGGGGCTTGCGGAATTGACAAGTTATAAATATACCGTCGTCGGGGACGGACAGATTCGATAATCTGCACCCGGTTATTCTGGTTTATTCTGAAATCGTTCGAGAATGGTGATGAAAATTATGGACAAACAGGAAAAAATCGAAGGCAGGCACAGGAAAAATTACGCCGCGCCGCTCGGCCTTTTCGTCATTTTGTTGACGGTGATCGGTTTTACCACGCTGATCGTCGTCGGCACGAGATTGTTTTACAGTTTGACCGATGACAGCGCGCTTCGGGCGAAATACTCGACGATGATAGACCCGATCGTTATGCTGGACCCGCCGAATTTCGCCGAACCCGGCAAACTCAGCGATGCAGTCATTTTACAATCCTCGATCTGGTCCACTGTTTTCAGCGGGGACATCACACGGTTTTCAACCGATGAGAACGGGCAGATACTGATTCCGGTCTCCGACCTTGAGGTTGTCTGTAAAAGCCTTTACGGGCCGACGGCGGTGATTCCCCGCCGGAGTATGACAGTCGAAGGCGGCGAAGTCACCAGCGATCTGGAAGAGGGAACGGTCATATTCGAATACCGGTCCGACATCGATTCGTTTGTCGTACCGATTTTAGGTGAGATCGGTGAGTATAAAGCTAAGGTCGAGAGCATCAAACGCAGCGGCGGAGAGATGTATCTGACCGTCGGCTATTACCCGAAGAGCAGTTCCTGGTATGACCAGTATACCGAGCAAAAAAGTACCGACGTTGCCGAGAAATTTAAGGTCTATGTGATGCGAAAGAATCCGGATACCAAGGAATATTACGTCTATGCGCTGCAAAACGCGGATATCGATACGGTTACTTATAATTAAAGCTTGACAGGGATAGAATATTGTGGTATACTCTCCTGTGCCTTTTCGCGGAATGGGGTATAGAATTATCACCCGCCCATCCTGCGTGAACGGATAAAATTTAAAGGTGGTAATAACATGCTTGACAAAGAAGTCAAAGGCGGCATCATCGCCGCGAACGCCCGTACCGAAAATGATACCGGCTCTCCCGAAATCCAGATCGCGATTCTCTCCAAGCGCATCGCCGATCTGACCGAACACTGCAAAATCCATAAGAAGGACGCCCATTCCCGCCGCGGACTGCTCCAAATGGTCGGTAAGCGCAGAAACCTGTTGAATTACCTGATGAAAAAGGACATCAGCCGGTATCGCGCAATCGTCGAGAAGCTCGAACTCAGAAAGTAATGCATGTCACGGGGGCAGGCGGTTTCCGCCTGTCCCTTTTGCAGGTTTTTAGGGCCTGCAGGTATCCGAATATTAGTTGGGTGTCTTAACCACGGCAATATCCTGCGGTTGTTAGCAGTGAATCGAGGGCAGCGTTTGCCGCCTTGGCTTTATTGCTAAAAGCCGCCGGGATTTGTAATATTTATAAATACGGAGGTTTCATATGAGCGAAACGAAAACATTCTCAACCACCTTCTGCGGAAGGCCTTTTTCCGTTGAAATCGGAAAATACGCTTTCCTGGCGGGCGGCGCATGCATGGTCCGCTACGGCGAGACTGTGGTCATGGCGAGCGCAACCGCTTCCGCGAAACCGCGCGAGGGCATTGACTACTTCCCTCTCTCGGTCGACTACGATGAAAAACTCTATTCGGTCGGTAAGATTCCGGGCAACTGGCAGCGCCGCGAGGGCAGACCGTCCGAAGCCGCAATTCTGGCTTCACGTGTCATCGACCGACCTCTGCGTCCGCTGTTCCCGAAAGATATGCGCAATGACTGCGCCGTTGTTTTAACCGTGATGTCGGTTGACCCCGACTGCACGCCCGAGATCACCGCAATGGTCGGCGCGTCACTTGCCATCAGCATTTCGGACATCCCCTGGAGCGGCCCGATCAGCGGCGTTTCCGCCGGTTATGTCAACGGGCAGGTCGTGTTGAACCCGACCGCCGCGGAGCGTGAGATTTCCGAAATGGAAGTCACGGTCGCCTCTTCCGCCAACAAAGTGGTTATGATCGAAGCCGGCGCAAAGGAAGTCAGCAACGAGATCATGCTCGAGGGTATCCGCCTTGCCGATATCGAAAACAAGCGGATGGTCGAATTCATCAATGAAGTCAAAGCCGCTGTCGGCAAGCCCAAGTTCGAAGTCATCTCACTCGAACCGTCCCATGAACTCTTTGACGCGGTCAAAGAGGCGTGTGTCGAGGATGTGCGGTATGCACTGGATACCGATGATAAAAACGTGCGCGAGGAGCGCATGAACCCGATTCGCGACGCCATGCACGAGCGCTATGACGAAGTTGCCGGCAGCGCCGCAGCGATCGACGAGTGCATCTATAAGATTCAAAAATATGTCGTGCGCCGCTGGCTGCTCGACGACGGCAAACGCGTAGACGGCAGAGGTCTTGACGATATGCGTCCGCTGCATGCCGAGGTCGCCATTCTGCCCCGCACCCACGGCACCGGCTTGTTCTCCAGAGGGCAGACACAGGCGCTCACCGTCGCGACTCTTGCCCCAATCGGCGAAAAGCAGCTGCTCGACGGCATCGACGGCGACGAATCCAAGCGCTATATGCACCACTATAATATGCCGTCCTATTCGACCGGCGAGACCAAGGCCAGCAGAGGCCCCGGCCGCCGCGAGATCGGCCACGGCGCACTCGGCGAGCGCGCTCTGCTGCCGGTGCTTCCGTCCGAGGACGACTTCCCCTATACCATCCGTCTGGTCTCCGAAATTCTTTCTTCCAACGGCTCGACCTCGCAGGCCTCGATCTGCGGTTCGACTTTAGCGCTGATGGATGCGGGCGTTCCGATCACGGCTCCGGTCGCGGGCATCTCCTGCGGTCTGATCACCGAAGGCGAGCGCTGGATGACCATGGTCGATATCCAGGGCGTCGAGGACTTCTTCGGCGATATGGACTTCAAAGTCGCGGGTACCTTAAAAGGCATCACCGCGATTCAGATGGACCTCAAGATCGACGGTCTGACTTTTGACATCATCAAAGAAGCGCTGGATAAAACCCTCAAAGCGCGCACTTATATCATCAACGAAGTCATGCTGAAGTGCATCGACAAGCCGCGTGACCACCTGTCGCCCTATGCGCCTAAAATGGCAACCGTTAAAATCAATCCCGACAAGATCCGCGAAGTCATCGGCAGCGGCGGCAAAGTCATTCAAAAGATCTGCGCCGACTGCGACGTCAAGATCGACGTCGAGGACGACGGCAGAGTCGCGATCTTCGGCATTAACATTGATAATGTCAACCGCGCGCTCGAGATTGTCAAGACCATTGCGTTCGATCCGGAGATCGGTGCGATTTATAAGGGAAAAGTCACCCGCCTGATGCAGTTCGGCGCGTTCGTCGAGATCGCCCCGGGCAAAGAGGGTCTGGTACACATCTCCAAGCTCGACTTCCAACGCGTTGAAAAGGTTGAAGACGTCGTCAATGTGGGCGATGAGGTCGTGGTCAAGGTCACCGAGATCGACGATCAGGGCCGCCTGAACCTGTCCCGTGTCGCCGCCATCGCCGAGATTGAGGGCAGACCGCTGCCAGAATCGGCCTCGGCTCCGCGTCCGCCGCGCCGCGATAACGATTTCCACAACCGCGGACCGCGCAGATAAAAACACTCAGAAACTTTACAAGGGGTTCAAATCTGATTTGAACCCCTTGTTTGATAGAACTGCCAACTGTTAGCTTTAAATTAATTGATAAGGAATAATAAAGCGAATGAAACGATTTGAGCTTTCCAACGGAATCCGGGTGTTAACTGACCGGCGTACCTATGCAAAAGCGATCACCGTCGCGGCCTTTATCGGTGTAGGATCGCGTTATGAAGAAGAGGGCAGCCACGGCTTCTCCCACTTTATCGAGCATATGGTCTTCAAGGGCACGCAGAAGCGTTCTTCGTTGGAAATCGCCAACGAGACCGATCTGATCGGCTCGCAGCTGAATGCCTATACGACCAAGGAATACACCTGCTTCTATATCCGGATGCTGCCCGAATTCGACGCGAGAGGCATTGAGATTTTGGGCGACATCGTGACCGACCCGGTATTCTCATCCGACGAACTCGCAACCGAGCGGGGCGTAATTTTGGAAGAGATCAATATGTATAACGACGATCCCGAGGACTTGGCGGGCGACGGCATTTTTCAAGCCGCCTGGGCGCCGCACCCGCTCGGACGCAACATCGTCGGAACCGCACAGAGTGTCGGAGGCGTCAACAGCGACAATCTGAGGACGTTTTACGAGAAGTTCTACCGGCCTGAAAACCTCGTCGTCGCAGTCAGCGGGAAGTTTGACGAGACAAACGTACTTGAGGCGCTTGAAAAGGCGTTTTCACCGTTAAAAAAGATCGGATTCGAAAAGATTCAACTCATTCCGCCTGTTTTTAACGCAAGGAATACCATCACGTTCTCGCGCAAAACAGAGCAGCTGCAGCTTTGCGTCGCCTATCCGGGCGTTCAGATCGGCAGTAAGCAAGCCGCAGCGATGTCGTTATTCAATTCTGCGGCGGGCGGCGCGGCTTCGAGCCGGTTGTTCCGGCGGCTGCGCGAGGAGCTCGGGCTGGCCTATTCGATTTACAGCTATTTTACGGCGCATCTCGGCGGCGGTGTGTTTACGATTGCCGCGGGGATTTCTCCCTCCGCTAAAAAACAGGCGCTTTCGGAGATCGACGACGTTTTAAAAGGGCTTTTAAACGGGATTTCGCCCGAGGAACTCGAGCGGGCTAAAAATCAGGCAAGCGCGGGGCTTGCGATGGGATACGAAAACTCGTATAATCTGGCTATGGACATGGGCAGGCGGGAAATCCTCGGCTTGCCGCAGCGCAGCGAAAAAAAATCGCAGGCACTGATTGCTTCGGTGACCCTTGAAGCGGTGCGCGATCTAGCGCAACAGATACTGAAAAACAAACCCGCAGCTTGTTTCGCGGGGAAATTACGATAAGAGAGGAATCACAATGGCGGCCGACCCGAAATTTATCCGGAACTTCTGCATTATCGCCCACATCGACCATGGCAAGAGCACGCTTGCCGACCGGATTCTGGAGCATGCCAACGCGGTCAGCGAGCGGGAGATGACCGATCAGATTCTGGACAATATGGACATCGAGCGCGAGCGCGGGATCACCATCAAGGCCCGTGCCGTCAATTTGAGCTACGACTGCGACGGTCAGAAATATGAATTTAATTTGATCGATACCCCGGGGCATGTCGACTTCAATTATGAAGTCAGCCGGTCGCTTACGGCCTGCGAAGGCGCGGTGCTGGTCGTTGATGCCACACAGGGCGTCGAGGCACAGACGCTGGCCAATACTTATCTTGCGGTCGATCATCAGCTTGAGATCCTGCCGGTTATCAACAAGATCGACCTGATTTCGGCGAGGCCGCAGGATGCCATCGAGGAGATTGAGAACATCATCGGAATCCCGGCGCAGGACGCGCCTCAGGTCTCGGCAAAAAACGATGTCAACATCGACGACGTCATGCGCAAAATCGTGCGTGACTGCCCGGCTCCCAAAACCGACCGGGAAGCCCCGCTGAGGGCGTTGATTTTCGATTCGTTTTATGATAGCTATAAAGGCGTCATTGTCTATGTGCGCGTGTTCGACGGCCGCGTCAAAGTCGGAGACCGCATCCGGATGATGGCCGCCGGCACCGAATTCGACGTGACCGAGGTCGGCGTTATGCTGCCCACTCGGCTTCAGCCGTCACTGACACTCGAAGGCGGCGAAGTCGGATATATCACGGCTTCGATCAAAACCGTGCGCGACGTCGCTGTCGGCGATACGATCACAATATCCGAACGGCCCGCGAAAGAACCGCTGCCGGGTTATAAAAAAGTACAGTCGATGGTCTTCTGCGGCATTTATCCTGCGGACGGCGCGCGTTACGGCGATCTGCGTGATGCACTCGATAAATTACAATTAAACGACGCGGCGCTGTTTTTCGAGCCGGAGACCTCCAAAGCGCTCGGTTTCGGATTCCGCTGCGGATTTTTGGGCCTTTTGCACATGGAGATCATCCAGGAGCGGCTTGAGCGTGAGTTCGATATGGACCTGATCACGACCGCACCGAGCGTGGTCTATAAGCTGACGCTGACGGACAAGACAGAGAAATACATCGATAACCCGACCAATTACCCCGACCCCTCGGTGATTGCCAAAGGCGAAGAGCCTATTGTCGATGCACATATCTTTTCGCCTTCGGAATATGTCGGAAATATCATGGAGTTGGCACAGGATCGGCGCGGCATCTTTAAGGAGATGCGCTATCTCGACGCGACCCGCGTCGACATCCATTACGAACTTCCGCTCAACGAAATTATCTACGACTTCTTTGACGCGCTGAAATCCCGAACCAAGGGATATGCTTCACTGGATTATGAATTCAAGGGTTATAAGGAAGCTCAGCTCGTCAAGATGGACATTTTGCTGAACGGCGATCCGGTCGATGCGCTTTCATTCATCGTCAATGCCGAGCGGGTCAATGCCCGTGCCCGGCGGCTCGTCGAGAAGCTGAAGGACAACATCCCGCGCCAAATGTTCGAGGTACCCGTGCAAGCGGCTGTCGGCGGCAGAATCATCGCCCGTGAGACAGTCAAGGCCATGCGCAAGGATGTTTTAGCCAAGTGCTACGGCGGCGACATCACCCGCAAAAAGAAACTGCTCGAAAAACAGAAAGAGGGCAAAAAGAAGATGCGGCAATTAGGCAGCATCGAGGTCCCGCCCGAGGCATTTATGAACGTGCTCAAACTGGACGAGTAATTTTAATTTATACACCTCTTGAAAGGTGGCGTGTACATGGACGAGCGGAAATTTCTTGACTTTTTGAGCAAGATCGAAAAGCTGAAATGTTACACCAGACATAATTTCACGACCGCGGGACGCGCCGAGAGCGTCGCCGAGCACAGCTGGCGGCTTTCGGCGATGGCCTATCTGCTGTCGGGAGAACTCGACGGCGTGGACACCGACAAGGTGATCAAGATGTGCCTGGTTCACGACTTCGGCGAAGCGATCACAGGCGACATTCCGTCGTTTCAAAAGAGCAAGAAGGATATCGCGCACGAGGATGATGTGGTGCTGAAACTCATTGAGACCCTGCCGACCGGGAAAAAAGACGAGATCGCGGGATTATTTGACGAGATGGCGGAGCGCAAGACCATTGAGGCCAAGGTCTGGCGGACTCTCGATATGATGGAGGCCGTGATATCCCACAACGAAGCCGACATCTCCACCTGGATTCCGCTCGAATATGAGTTGCAGCAGACCTACTGCATTGAAGAGTCCAAGTGTCATCCGGTATTGGAAAAGCTGCGGGCGCAGGTGCTTGCCGACACGCTTGAAAAGATCAAGAACGAGGGCAAAATTTGAAAGATAAATCTTTCAAATCAGGAGTTTTGTCTTCTTTTCGTATAATAAAAGTATATATTGTAAAATCGGACAAAACATCCCTGAAATCTACGAAAGGATGGCTTTGCAGGTGACCGGGCTCTATATTCATGTTCCGTTTTGCCGCTCCAAATGCAATTACTGCGATTTTTATTCGGTCAGGCCGGACGACGGCGTGGCCGAATGGTTTATTCAGGCAGTTTTGAAAGCCGCAGAGCCGTATCGGAATGAAAAGATTGATACGGCTTATTTCGGCGGCGGCAATCCGCTGCTGCTCGGTGCGCAAAATCTTTGCAAGCTGCTTAGCGAGCTTTGCGGAATATTTGCCTTTGATGAAAATAGCGAATTAACGCTTGAAGCCAACCCGGAAGATATCACTGCAGAGGCGGCTAAAACGCTGTTTGACGAAGGGTTTAATCGCATTTCGATCGGTGTTCAGTCGCTCGACGATACGGTACTCCGAAAACTCGGACGGCGGCATGACGCCAAACAGGCGATAACCGGAATCGAGGTGGCATTTAAATCCGGGTTTCGGCATATCTCGGCGGATTTAATGCTGTCGCTGCCCGACGCGACACCGGAAAAAGACAGAGAGACGGCAAAAGCACTTTGCAAGCTGCCGCTCGACCATGTGAGCGCGTATATGCTGAAAGTCGAGGAGGGGACGCCGTTTCACAAAATGAATCTGAATCTGCCGGACGAGGACTCGACCGCCGACAGTTATCTGGCGGTCTGCGAGACGCTTGAAGAGCACGGATTTGCGCAGTATGAGATCTCGAATTTCGCGAAACCGAACGGAAAAAGCCGGCATAATTTGAAATACTGGACACTCGAACCGTATATCGGCCTCGGCCCGGCGGCGTACAGCTTTTTCGGCGGAAAACGATTTTATTATCCGCGCGATCTGGCGGAGTTTTTGAAAAATCCGCAAAAGACCGTGGCTGACGGCGAGGGCGGAGACGCCGGGGAAAGAATCGCAATGGCGCTTCGGCTCTCGGAGGGGATTTCAACGGAAGAGTTGATATGTCTGATTGGGGAAAAGGGAACGGCAAACCTTAAAAAGCCGATGAAGGATTGGATCAAAAACGGGTTTGCGATTGAAAAAGACGGGCGGTTCGTATTGACTGCGAAAGGATTTTTAGTCAGCAATTCGATCATATCACGGATTTTATGCGAGCTGTGAGGGAGAACATGACGGATCGGGAGCGTTATGATTATTTGAAATCTGTCGCTGCGGAAGTGCTTGAACAGTGCACCTTTGAGCGACAATGCGAGTACTTCGGAAAATCGGAGATCATGCGGGTCGCGGTACCGTCCGGGGACGGAAAATATCCGAGTTTTTGGGTGCGCGACTGCGCGATGATGGCCGAGAGCGGGTTGTTTTCGCGCGAAGATTGCAGGCGGTATATTCAAATTATCATCAGGCACGGGATCAACGGGCCCGAGATGAAGACACTGAAAAACGGCCTTTCGGTGCCGCCCTATGCGGTGGCCGATCACATCAATTACGACGGCAAACCGGTGTTTTTTCCGGGTACTTATTCCTCGGGCGACGATCAGGGGAGCGGACGGTGCGGGTTTTTGCCGCCGTTATGCGATAACTATTTATTTTTAAGTATGGCCGCCGAATATCTGCTGCAAGCGGATGACTCCGAAGTACGCAGCGAGTTCGAAGCGTTAGCGGAACAGGTCTGGAATGCCTATTGTATCGATCCCGAAACGGGGCTTTGCACATGTGATGTGGAAAACCGAGCGGTCGACTGGGGTTTTTGCGACCAGATTGTCAAGACCGGAAAGCTGTTGTTTCCGTCATTGCTGAGGTTTCGGGCGGCGCGGTTATTGGCAAAGGCACTTAAAAACGCGGAATTCGATAGGCACGCGGACAAGCTTGCCCATAGAATCAACGGTACCTTTTTCGAGAAAGAGACCGGTTGGATGCTGTCTGCGACCGGAATCGGAAAACAACCCGATGTCTGGGGGACGGCCTGCGCAATTTGCTTCGGCGTTTTAGTCGGCGATGACGCAAAAGCGGCGGCAAATGCGTTGCTGGCGGCTTATCGAAACGGCGAATCGGTTAAAGACGGGTATATCCGGCACATTCCGAAAAGCCGGGATTTTTCAGATGATTCGGCTTGGGAATGTGCGCCCGCAGTGGCCAAGGGGAATTATCAAAACGGCGCGTGGTGGTCGACCGCGACGGGCTGGTATGCTTACGCGCTCAACACGGTTTCGCCTGAAGCTGCGCGAAATCTAATTGACGATTTTATCCGGCACACTCGAAAACACCGTGCCCAAGGTGCCCCTTATGAATTTTTCCGCGACGATACCGGAGAACCGTCGGGATTCAATTACGGCACTTCTGCGGCGCTGCCGTTCGCCTGGTTTGAAAAAATGCCCGGGAATATGCGAATTGACAAAGGTAAGACCCGATGTTAGAATATTGATATAAAATTCGTTAAATTTTGTTGACAATGCAAAGGCATTGTGCTATAGTACTAAAAATATCTCAAAGGGGTGGGGCATATGATCAATACCGACTTCAATCAAAAATTCGTCAAACAGGGGCTGACGTTTGACGATGTGCTGCTCATTCCGGCCTATTCCGAGGTAGTACCCACGGAAATCAAACTTTCTTCCCGTCTGACCAATACCATTCTGCTGAACACACCTTTGCTCAGCGCGGCGATGGATACGGTCACGGAGAGCGCGACTGCCATCGCAATGGCGCGCGAGGGCGGAATCGGAATCATTCATAAGAATATGCCTATCGAAACGCAGGCCGACGAAGTGGAACGGGTCAAACGATCCGAGAACGGTGTCATTCATGATCCGTTTTTCCTCTCGCCGGACCATTTTGTTTATGAGGCCGACCAATTGATGGGAAAATTCAAGATCAGCGGTGTGCCGATCTGCGAAAACGGAAAACTTGTAGGATTGATTACCAACCGCGACCTGCGGTTTTTATCCGACTTCGACTGCCGAATCCGCGACGTGATGACGCCCGGAGACCGGCTGATCACTGCGCCGGTCGGCACGAGCTTGGAACAGGCCAAGGCGATTTTGCAGAAATACAAGGTCGAAAAACTGCCGCTTGTCAACGATAAGGGCGAACTGAGAGGCCTGATCACGATCAAGGACATCGAAAAGGCGACCCGGTATCCGAATTCCGCACGCGATAACAAAGGCCGTTTGCTGTGCGGTGCGGCAATCGGTGTTACCGACGATGTGCTCGACAGGACAGCCGCTCTGCTCGAGGCCGGCGCGGACGCGCTGGTGCTCGACTCGGCGCACGGCCACAGCAAAAATATTATCGCTTGTTTGAAAAACATTAAAAAACATTATGCCAAAGCGCAGGTCATCGTCGGCAACATCGCGACCGGAGAAGCCGCAAAAGCCCTGATCGATGCGGGCGCAGATGCCATCAAGGTCGGCATGGGCCCCGGTTCGATCTGCACGACCCGCGTGGTCGCAGGCATCGGCGTTCCGCAGATCACGGCGATTTATGACGCGGCATGTGCGGCTGCGGGAAGTAAAGTCCCGGTGATCGCCGACGGCGGCATCAAATATTCGGGCGACATCGTCAAGGCGCTCGCGGCGGGTGCGAACGCGGTCATGCTCGGCTCGCTGTTAGCCGGTTGCGAGGAAGCCCCGGGTGAAATGGAAATTTATCAGGGCCGCAGTTTTAAAGTGTATCGCGGAATGGGCAGCATGGCGGCGATGGAAAAAGGAAGCAAAGATCGTTACTTCCAGACCGGCAGCAAAAAACTGGTTCCCGAAGGCGTCGAAGGCAGGGTGCCTTATAAGGGAACGATCTCGGACACGGTATTCCAGCTGCTCGGCGGTCTGCGCTCCGGCATGGGCTATTGCGGCTGCCACGACATCACCGAACTGCAGACCAACGCCCGCTTTATGACTATCACCAACGCGGGACTCAAAGAAAGCCATCCGCACGACATCTATATCACCAAGGAAGCACCGAACTACACGATCAACCCGCAGGGATAAGCGAAAAAGCGGAAAAATAGGACGGCGCCTTATGGAAAGGAACAATATGAACGATTATAATCAGATCCCATATCCGAAAATTGTGTCCGGCAAAGTCCGCGAGGTCTTTGATATCGGAAATGATGAGCTTGTCATCGTCACTACAGATCGGATTTCTTCATTCGATGTGATCTTGAACAGCCAAATCCCGAAGAAAGGGATTGCGCTGAATCTGATCTCGAACTTCTGGTTCGATTTCACGAAAGATATTATCGAAAATCATCTCGCGGCGACTGAAATTCAAAAATTGCCCGCACCCTTTCAGCATGAGGAGTTTAAAGACAGAACGATCAGAGTAAAGAAGCTCAAGATGCTGCCGTTTGAAATTATCGTGCGGGGATACCTGTTCGGGAGCATGTGGAAAGCGTATGAGTCGGGAGAGGAATTTTGCGGAATAAAATTCACCGGTACACATCAACTGGCTGAAAAACTGGACAAGCCGATCATCACACCATCTGCCAAAAGCAGCGAAGGGCACGACATCAACATCACATTGGAACAGCTGACGGCGGAGATCGGAAAAGAGATGGCCGACAGAATCTGCAATGTCTCGCTGCGGTTATATGAAAAGTGCTTCGATTATTCGATCAAGCAAGGAATTATCATCGCGGACACAAAATTCGAATTCGGCCTGGATCAAGCGGGAAACTTGGTTTTGGCGGATGAGATTTTCACGCCCGACTCCAGCCGGTTCTGGGATGCCTCCGCGTATCGCACCGGCGAATCCCCGAAGTCATTCGATAAGCAATTTGTCCGGGACTGGCTGATTCAAAACAAACTGGATGGCGTGACACCGGCACCGAGTTTGCCGCAAAACATCATTGAAAAAACGGCCGGACTGTATGCGGAGTGCTGCAGGAGATTGACCAAGGTAACAATTTAATCTGACTAACAGTGAAAAAATAGGGGCGCGGATAAAGAAAACTAAAAATTCTTTATCCACGCCCTGCGATTTCAGATAATTGCACTTTTAATAAAGGAAAAAGGTAAAGATAGATGAAGAAAATAAGTTGGAATATCGGCCCTGCAACGAATACCGAGATCAATACCGCAAATGACATTCATCAGGACTGCGTGCTCGGGCTCTGCCGCGATGACGAGGGTTATCTCTGGGCGACGGCGGGGCATTGCGGATACGGCAAAATCGGCGTGTTTCGGGGTAAAAACGCCGATGATTTGAAAAAGCTCTATGACGCACAGCTGCTTATTAAAACTGGCGCTGCCGGAGAGGCGTTCGGTGGTGAATCGGGCAGATATCCCGACGGACCTCTTGCACGCGGCGAGATCTGGGCGACGGGGCTTTGGATTGTGCCGAAGACGGCGACCAAATATCCGGGGCGGTTTTATGCGCTCGTGCATAACGAGACCGGATGGGGCGCGGGGAAAACGGGTTACACCGCTTTTGGGCAGGAGGAAGGAGAGCCGGATTTTCGGCATATCGGTCTGATCTCTTCCGACGACGAGGGGCGTACCTGGGCATTTCACAAATGGGCGATCACGGCAGCGGAGCCCTGCTATACGGAAGTTTACCGCCCGGACGGGATTACCGGGGGCGGGCAAAAAGCGGGCGTAATCAATCTGGGCGCTGGGGATTTGTCGGTTTTTTATCAACCTGACGAAAAAACGTTATACTGTTTTTATTCGATGCTCCGGTATAATATGAATGACCGGAGTGTCGTGGATGAAATTTATGCGGCGAAAGCCGATGTCGACGAAACCGGGGAACTCGGCGGGTTTAAAAAATATTACAACGGTTCATTTTGCACACCGGGGAACGGGGGAGCGGAGACCGCGATTATGACCGGCGGAGCGGAACCCTGCGTCGCTTACAGCAAGCCGTTGGGGCGTTATCTGATGACGACCTATAACCGTATTTACTGGGGCACCGGCCCGACCTTACAGGTTTGCTACAGCGATAATCTGGTCGATTGGAGCGAACCCGTCCGCTGTGTCGAGGAACACACCGAACTGAGCATGCCGTATTTTTCGCTTGCGGGGCATGAACCCGATGAACCGCACAACTGGCTGGGAGAGGACTTTGAGCTGTTTGTCAACACCAACAATACCGACGTGAAGCTGCATAAGGTCAGGACGAAACTGATTGATTCTGAGTGTAAAGTTTAAAAGTTGAAAATGTAAAGTGACATATTCAGCAGGCCTTTTTTACTTTTAAAGCGTGCGAACACTGTTCGCCCCTGCGTTTTAAAGGATGAACGGACGGTCAAGACCGTTCTTTACAATGACAAAAAACTCCCCGAGCGGGGAGTTTTTTATTTGCAGGTTATAAATTTACAGAATAACCTCTTTACCGGTTTCGGCGGATTTGTAGATGGCCTCGAGGATTTTGATCATGTTGACGCCCTGCTGCGGGATAAAGTCCGGTTTGACGCCTTTTTGAATCACATCGACGAAATGGCGCAGATTGCCTTCATGCTGCGGGATGCCTTTTTCATCGTTGATCTGCGGATCGTAATCGGCGGTCTGGCCGTATTCTTCGGTGTAGATGTGCAGTCCGTTGTCGCTCGAGAGTTCGCAGCCCGCTTTGGTGCCGCGCAGTTCGACGAAGTTGCGCTCTTTTGCGACATTGGACGCCCAGGAAAATTCAAGCTGCATGCAGGCGCCGTTATCGAATTTGATGAAGCCCATCGCGAGGTCTTCGACGTCGAAAATCCCGTCTTTTTTGGTCTCGCCGAACATCGAGTGCACGGAGTCGGAGATGTCGCCGAGGTTTGAAAACTTGCTGTAAGTGCAGCCGGAGACCGCGACCGGCACAGGATTGCCCATTAGCCAGATCGCAAGGTCGATCATATGCACGCCGAGGTCGATTAACGGTCCGCCGCCGGACTGGGCTTTGGTCGTGAACCAGCCGCCTTTGCCGGGGATGCCGCGGCGGCGCTGCCAACCGCAGCGGGCGGCATAGATTTCACCCATCTTGCCGTCGGCAATATACTTTTTCGCAAACACCGCGGTCGGGCGGTAGCGGTTGTTGCGCATGACCATCAGGGTTTTGCCGCTCTTTTCGGCGGCAGCCTGCATCTTTAAAACTTCTTCGACCGAGACCGCGTCGGGCTTTTCGGAAAAGACGTGAAAGCCGTGTTCCAGCGCGTAAACGGCGATGATCGAATGCAGGTAATTCGGCACGCACAGATCGACCGCGTCCGGCTTTTCGGCGGCGAGCATCTCTTTGTAATCGGTATAGGTTTTGGGGATATTATATTCATTGGCGATGGCTTCGGCTTTTTCGGGCTTGATATCGCAGACGGCGACGATTTCGGCGTTTTTCATCGCTTTATATGCGGGCATATGACCCCAGCGGCAGACGCCGCCGCAGCCGACGACGGCGATTTTTGTTTTTTGCGTGTTTTCCATGGTTATTTCTCCCTTTCATATGTAAAAGAAATATAAAAAATTCTTTTTCGCGAAAAATAAAACTCAGAGCCAATCTTATTGAAATTCCGGCTTTCCGATTTCGGAAAGCAAAAAATATCTTACCATTGCCGGTGCGTTTTGTCAATTCAAAAGCTGATTGTGAAACTGAAAAACGGGGCAAAATGATAGTACTGCTCCGCAAAAGGCCGCGGTAAAAAATTTCTTAAATATTTGCGATTTTTATGGAAATGTGGTATTATAAATTCGTATGTGCAGCGCGGACGGCTTTATCTCCGTTTGTAAACACGGTAGCCCACCGTCTGCGTCTTGAAAAATCAACACGGGAAGGTAACAGAATGGACAAATTTGTTATCAACGGCTGTAGACGTCTGTCGGGCGAAGTCGAAATCAGCGGTAACAAAAACGCATCGGTCGCGATTTTAGCGGCGGTATCGCTGTGCGATGAGCCGTGCCGTATCGAGAATCTTTCGCAAATCGGAGACGTCGATGTCTTCATGCAGATTTATGAAAAGCTCGGGGCGAAGATTACCCACATCGACGCCAAGACGATTGAGATAGATCCCTCCTGCATCAAAAATGCGGAGATCCCTTATAAACTCACAAAACTCATGCGGGCGTCTTATTATTTTATCGGAACTCTGCTCGGGCGTTTCGGCAGGGCTAAGGTCTGCATGCCCGGCGGCTGCGATTTCGGGTCTCGCCCGATCGATCAGCATATCAAGGGCTTTGAGGCACTCGGTGCGGCCGTCAGCGTGGAACACGGCTTTATTGAAACCATCGCAAAGAACGGACGGCTCGCCGGCAATTCGGTCTATTTCGATAACATCACGGTCGGCGGAACGATCAACGTCATATTGGCGGCGACCAAAGCAGACGGTTTGACGGTGATTGAAAATGCGGCGAAAGAACCCCACGTCGTCGACGTAGCCAACTTTTTGAACTCAACGGGTGCGGATATCCGCGGCGCGGGCACCGACGTCATCAAAATCCGCGGCGTTCCGTATCTGCACGGCACTACCTACGGTGTGATCCCGGACCAAATTGAGGCCGGAACTTTCATGGCCATTGCCGCGGCGACCGGCGGCGACGTCCTGATCAAGAATATCATCCCCAAACATCTTGAATCCATTTCTGCCAAACTCACCGAGATGGGCGCGGAAATTATTTCCGGAGACGACTGGCTTCGGGTGCGCTGCGCGGGACGCCTTGCGCGCGTCAATATCAAGACACAGCCGCATCCCGGTTTCCCGACCGATATGCAGCCGCAGGCAGGTGTTTTATGTGCTGTCGCTTCGGGTACCAGCGTTATCAGCGAAGGCGTGACAGAAAATCGGTTTCGATATACCGAGGAGCTGGCCCGGATGGGTGCGATGGTCAAAGTCGACGGAAAGACCGCAGTATTTGAGGGTGTTGAAAATCTGACCGGTGCGACGGTCCGGGCGACCGATCTGCGCGCGGGAGTGGCAATGGTGATGGCGGGACTCGTCGCGAAAGGCACGACCGAAGTTGAGGACATCCATTTTATCGAGCGCGGTTATGAGTTTTTAGAGAAAAAACTCACGATGCTGGGTGCAGACATCAAGAGGATTTCCGCATATAAAAACGGGGAAGAAACGCCTTCCGGTCAGATCCCGATTACAGCCGGGAAAGCGTTGAAAAAGGCCAACTGATGGACAGCGTCTCAACTTTATTCTCCGGCAGCTCGGGAAACAGTTGCTACATCGGCAGCTGTGATGACGGGATTTTAATTGACGCCGGAAGAAATTTCAAAGCCATCTGCGAAGGATTAAAGTCGCTCGATTTCCCCGTCAGGGGGATTCGGGCGGTTTTTGTTACCCATTCGCACGAAGACCATATCAGCGCTTTGAGGGTGCTTACAAAAAAACTTCCGGAGATACCGATTTTTGCGACCGCGCAAACGATCGACAACCTGTTATTCGAGGAGATCGTCGGTCCGGAAGCGATGTTATGCCCGATTGACGAACAAGGCATTGGAGTCGGTCGGTTTTTTGTGATACCTTTCGAGACGCCTCACGACTGCCCGGGCAGCTGCGGATTTGTGATCGAGACCGAGAGCGGAAACCGCGTCGGCGTCTGCACGGATCTCGGTCATCGGAACGATATTGTGACGGAGGCACTCTCGGGATGCAGAACCGTCGTGATTGAATCCAACCATGACGAAAATATTTTGCGGGCGGGGAATTATCCATACTGGCTGAAAATGCGCATTTTAAGCGCGGAAGGGCATTTATCGAATCGGGACTGCGCCTCACTCTCGGCGATTTTATTACATAGCGGCGCAAAGAACTTCGTACTGGCGCACTTGTCACGAGAAAACAATCTGCCCGACGTGGCATTCGACACAGTGAACCGAAAATTGTGTGAATGCGGGGCGGAACCGGACGAGGAATTCGGTCTGCATGTCGCGCCGGCGCTTGCGGCGGCCAGACATTTTTCGGTTTTATGAATATAAAAGTTATCTGTATCGGTAGTTTAAAAGAATCTTATTTGCGCGACGCAGCGCGTCACTTGAATGTATTATGAATATTAAAATTATTTGTGTCGGTGGTTTAAAAGAATCTTATTTGCGTGACGCGCAGAAGGAATATCAAAAGCGGCTCTCGGCATCCTGCGGGCTGGAGATCGTCGAGCTTTCGGCGAAAAATGATCTGCCCGCCGATAAGCAATTAAATGAAGAGGGCAAAAAGATTCTCGAAAAAGCGAAAAACGGCTATAACATCGCGCTGTGCGTCGAGGGCAAAGAGTTGACTTCGGAGGAACTTGCTCACAAAATCTCCGAACTGTCGGCGGGCGGTGTGAACGCGCTGAATTTTATCATCGGCAGTTCTTATGGGCTTTCGGACGAGGTTAAGGCAGCGGCTGATTTGAAACTGTCGTTTTCCAAGATGACTTTTCCGCACCGGTTGTTTCGAATTATGCTGCTCGAGCAAATTTACCGTGCGTTTGATATTATGGGTGCGAGAAAATATAATAAATGAAGATTAGTTTCCGGACGCAAAATAATGATTGAAAAAGCCGAATGCAGCGCACCCGGCTTTTTTCATGCTCGTTTTACCAAACGCCGAGAACATGCTGCATCAGCAAGCTTACTCCTGCGATGCAGACCCAACAGCAGAAACCGAGGAGAATCGGCTTTCCGCCGCTTTTGACCAGTTTGACAAGATTGGTGTTCAGACCGATGGCTGCCATCGCCGTGACGATCAGGAATTTACTCAAGGTTTTCAGCGGTGCAAAAACATTGCCGGGCACGCTGAGCGCGGTGCAGACCGTGGTGATGACCGAGGCCGACACGAACCAGAGGATGAACCAGGGGAAAATTTTTTTGAGGTTGACTTTGGATTTGGATTCGGATTTGTCACCGGCCTCTTTTTTGGTGCGCCATAATGCAAGCACAAGGGTGATCGGGATGATGGCAAGCGTCCGGGTCATTTTGACGATCGCAGCGGTATCCAGCGCGTTGGAACTGTGAATCGCATCCCATGCCGAGGCCGCGGCGGTGACCGAGGAAGTGTCGTTGACCGCGGTTCCGGCAAACAGGCCGAATCCGTAGTTCGACAGCCCGAGCAAACCGCCCAAGGTCGGGAAGACGAGCGCGGCGATTACGTTGAATAAGAAGATGACTGAGATCGATTGGGCAATTTCGCTGTCGTCGGCGTCGATGACGGGCGCGGTGGCTGCGATGGCCGAGCCGCCGCAAATTGAGGAGCCGACGCCGATCAGAACCGAGATTTTCGTCGGGACTTTCATCAGTTTATATAGTGCAAAAGCCACAATCAACGAGGTTGCGATTGTGGATAATATGATCGGAAGCGACTGAAGGCCTGTGGAGGCGATGACCGACAGGTTCATGCCGAACCCGAGCAGCACGACAGCGCTCTGTAAAATCTTTTTGGAAGCAAACGAGATGCCGGGGACCAGTTTAGTCCGGTTTTTAATAAACAGCGCCAGGATCATTCCGATCAGAATCGAGCATACTGGCCCACCCACCACGGGGACGAGCTCGCCCAGAAACCATGCGGGTACTGCGATTGCAAAACATAATAAAATTCCGGACCAATTGGTCTTGAGCCATTTCAAAACGAGAGCACTTCCTTAAAATTTAAATGATGCTGTCCTGTTCGATTGTTTTGCTTTTTGCTTTCGGTGTGATCTGCGAAAGCAATACCGCGACCAGCATCAATCCGGCGCCGAGAAATTCGCGACCGGTGAGTTGTTCGTGTAAAATCAACCAGCCGAAGACCGCGGCAAAGACGGATTCCAGGCCGAAAACGACCGAGGCCACAGCCGGGGGCGTGGTCTTTTGGCCTAGTATCTGGAAGGTGTAGGCGACGCCGCAGGATAAAAATCCTGTATATAAAAGCGGAATGCGGGCTGACCAAATCGCGGTCAGGCCGGGCGTTTCGAAAAAGAACATTGTGACCGCGGAGAGCGCCGCGGCTACAAAAAACTGAAGACAGGACAGTTTGACTCCATCGACGAGCGGGCTATAGTAATCGACGGCCAAGATTTGAAACGAGAAAATCAATGCGCAGATAAGCAGCGGGATATCGCCTTTTTCAAATGAGAATTGTTCGGTTACGCTTAAAAAATACAGACCCGCAACCGCAAAAGCCACGCCGAACCATAAGAAAACACCTGATTTCTTTTTAAAGAACAGCCCGATCATCGGCACGAGGACGACGTACAACGCCGTCAGGAAGCCCGCTTTGCCTGCGGTCATATCGACAAGCCCGATCTGCTGCAGGCCTGTCGCCGCGAAAATCAAAATACCGCAGATGACGCCGCCAAGGATTAAGTTGCGTCGTTTTATCGCATTTTGGGCGGAATCCTCCGGAGAAAAAGCTTTCTTGGGTTCGTGCCGGAAAAATATGGCGACCGGTAAAAGCACCAGACCGCCGAGCAAAAAACGGACCGCATTGAAGGTAAACGGTTCAATATAATCCATTCCCATGCTCTGTGCCACAAAAGTCGAGCCCCAGATCAAGGAGGCAAAAAACAAAAAAGCCGAGCCCTTGATTTTTTCTCTGTTCAAATTGTTCATGTGTATTTCCCGAGTTTAAAAAATTTCGCGCTTTTTCACTGCAAAACAGCGCAAAGAGAATCATAACACAAAGCGGTTTTTTTCGCAATCTTCACCGAAAAAACATATTTGAATGATATATAATATGATTCAGACAGAGATGGCTCTCTGTATTGCCGCAAACCGCAGTTTAGATTGCAAAAACAATAGAAGTATTCCGGAATAATCGCAAATAGTTATGCAAAAAGAGGGCGGTTTGATCGTTTTAACTGGATGCAATGAATTTGATTGCATAACATCGCACGAGAGTATATAATCAATATCCAAATATGTTTCGAGAGATCGAAACGCGGAAAGGGAAACAATCCATGATAAAACTGTTCCGGTATTTAAAGAAATACGCCTGGTTGATCGTCGTGACGGTGGCTTTGATCTTCGGACAGTGTATGGCCGATCTGACGCTGCCCGATCTGATGAGCGATATCATCAACAACGGCGTTTTGAAAAAAGACGTGCCCTACATTTGGCAGATCGGCTGGCAGATGCTGCTCGTGGCGCTCGGGAGTATGGCCGCGGCAGTCTTGGCGGGCTTTTTGGCTTCGCGCATCGGTACGGGCTATGCACGTGATCTGCGCAGCAAGGTTTTTAACAAAGTCGAGGGCTTTTCAATCGCCCAGTTCGACGGTTTTTCGACTGCCTCGCTGATCACCCGTTCGACCAACGACATCCAGCAGCTCGGCATGTTTGTGGTCATGATGCTTCGCATCATGGTCTCAGCGCCGATTACGATGATCGGCGGCATTATCAAAGGTTCCGCAAAGAGCAGTAAACTGACCTGGATTTTAGCGGTTTCGATTCCCGTGATTTTAATTGTAGTCGGTATTGTCATCCGGCTGGCGACGAAATATTTTAAACAGATGCAGGTCCGCCTTGACCACATGAATCTGGTATTGCGAGAGGGACTCACGGGTGTCCGGGTGATCCGTGCTTTCGGGCGCGATGACCGTCAGGCGGAGCGATTTAAAGAAGCCAATGTTGAATTAAACGAAGTCTCGCTGCGGGTACAGCGGCTGATGGGCACAATGATGCCGACGATGATGCTGATCATGAGTCTGACGCAGCTCGGCATTGTGTGGTTCGCGGGCCCGCTGATCAACTCCGGCGAGATGGATCTCGGCGGCTTGATGGCCTTTATCCAATATGCGATTCAGATTCTATTCTCGTTCCTGATGTTCAGCTTCATCTTTATCATGCTTCCGAGAGCCGCCGCTTCGGGTTTACGCGTTCTCGAAGTGCTTGAGAGCGAAAGTGCTCTCAAAGACCCCGAAAAGCCTGTCAGCCCCGAAAAGTCCGGCACGGTCGTTTTCGACAATGTAACTTTTGCCTATCCGGGCGCGGAACAGCCGACGCTTGAAAACATCAGTTTTACCGCCGACCGCGGTGAGACCGTGGCGATCATCGGCGGTACCGGTTCGGGCAAGTCGACGATCGGCGGGCTGCTCATGCGTTTCTTTGACGTGAGCGGCGGAAAAGTTTTGGTCGACGGAGTCGATGTGCGCGAGATGAACCAGTCCGATCTGCACAGCCGCATCGGCTTTGTGCCGCAGACCGCCAAGCTTGTCACGGGCACAATTATGGATAATATCAAATTCGGCAACCCTGACGTGACCGACGAACAGGCGGAAGCGGCAGCCAAGACCGCGCAGGCCGAGGAATTTATCACAGGCCGTGAGGACGGCATGAACGCCGAGATCACCCAGAGCGGAACGAACCTCTCGGGCGGTCAAAAACAGCGGGTCTCGATCGCTCGTGCGATTGCAAAGAAGCCCGAGATTTTCATCTTCGACGACAGTTTCTCCGCGCTCGATTTCAAGACCGACGCGATGCTGCGCGAGGCGCTGAAAAAGGATACGGACGGCGCGACGGTCATCGTGATCGCCCAGCGCATCAATACCATTATGAATGCTGACCGGATCCTTGTGCTGAACGAGGGTCAGATCGCCGGAATCGGAACCCATGAGCAACTGATGAAGAGCTGCGATATTTATCGCGAAATTGCATCCTCGCAGCTGGCAAAGGAGGTGGGTTGAGATGGCGGTACGTGAAAAGAACTACGGCAACGAATTCAAACAGTCGCAGCGGATGCGCGGTCCGGGTATGGGGCCTCCCGGGATGATAGCGGGCGGAAAAGCCAAAGATTTTAAAGGAACTTTTAAGAAACTGGTCAAATACCTAAAACCACATTCCTTAGCGTTAATCTTTGTTTTAATTCTGACCGTTGCTTCGACGGTGTTCACATTGAATACCCCGAAGATTTTGGGCAACGCCACAAACACTTTAATGGTCGGCTTTATGTCTAAAAAGGCCGTCGAGATGATGGCCGAGAACGAGAACAATCCCCAATTTGCCGCAGCGATGAAGGCGTCCGGCATCACACCGCTTTCGCAGTGCAAAGACAACGCCCAAAAAGCAGAGTCGTTCGAAAAAATAGTCGGACTGCTGCAAAAGATGCCCCAAAGCGATAATTCCGAGGCGGGAAATATGGCGCTTGCAGCGGAGTATTACGATAAAATCACCGACAATATCGCCAAGACCGGAGGCGGAGTGGATTTTTCCGAACTCGGGAAAACCGCTGTCACAATTTTGGCGCTCTATCTGGCAGCCGCCGTCTGCTCATTCATTCAGGTGTTCATCATGGTCGGCGTGACCCAGAAGGTCGTCTTTAAGATGCGCAGCGACGTCAACGCCAAACTGAGCAAGCTGCCGCTCAAATACTTCGACTCTCAGTCCCACGGTGACATTTTATCGCGCGTGACCAACGACGTTGATACGGTCAGCCAATCGCTGCAGCAGTCGCTGACTCAGATCATCTCGTCCGTCGTCATGGTCATCGGAATTTTATATATGATGCTGACCATCAGCGGCACAATGACCCTGATCACACTGGCGTCTCTGCCGATTTCACTCGGAATCACGATCTTTATCACCAAACGCTCGCAGAAATATTTCCGCGGGCAGCAGAAGTCACTCGGACAGATCAACGGCCACGTCGAGGAGATGTACAGCTGCCACAACGTGGTCAAGGCCTACAACTACGAAAAGGCCTCGATCGAAGAATTCGAGCACAGCAATAATGAACTGTACCAAAACAACTGGAAAGCGCAGTTCGTATCCGGCAGCATGATGCCGATGGTCGGATTTATCGGCAACCTCTGCTATGTCGGGGTCTGTGTCGCGGGCGGCATCATCGCCTCGAACGGCACGATCATGATCGGCAGCATCCAGGCATTTATCCAGTACTCGCGCCAGTTCAACCAGCCGATTGCGCAGGCCGCTCAGATTGTCAACATCATGCAGTCGACCATGGCTTCAGCGGAGCGGGTCTTCGAAGTGCTTGAACAGCCCGAACAGAGCCCCGATTCCGCGGATGCGCCGAAACTGACTCAACCCCAGGGCGCGGTTGAGTTCGAGTCGATTCAATTCGGTTATGACCCCGACAAGACCCTGATTCACGGTATCTCGCTCGACGTCAAGCCCGGTCAGACCATCGCGGTCGTCGGGCCGACCGGTGCGGGCAAGACCACGCTGGTCAATCTCTTGATGCGGTTCTATGAGTTAAACGGCGGAAAGATCACGATCGACGGCGTCAATATCGCCGATATGAATCGTGAGGATTTGCGCGGACTGTTCGGCATGGTGCTTCAGGATACCTGGCTGTTCAACGGCACGATCGAAGAAAATATCGCCTACGGTTCGGATCACCCCGATCACAAGGCCATCGTCGACGCCGCGAAAGCCGCCTGTGCCGACCACTTTATCCGCACACTGCCCGAGGGCTACAACACGATTATTCGCGAGGACGCGGGAAACATCTCGCAGGGCCAGCGGCAGTTATTGACGATCGCACGCGCAGTATTAAAAGACCCGGCGATTCTGATTTTGGACGAGGCGACCTCGTCGGTCGATACCCGCACCGAAGTGTTGATCCAGGAGGCCATGCACCGGCTGATGAAGGGTCGGACCAGCTTCGTGATTGCGCACCGGCTCTCGACCATCCGCAACGCCGACAACATTCTTGTGATGAACCACGGCGACATCATCGAGACCGGCTCGCACGAAGAGCTGATGGCGCAAAACGGCTTCTACGCCGACCTATACAAAAGCCAGTTCCTCGGCAAGCACGAGGAGAACAATATCGCTTAGATAAAAATGTTTACAAAACCCCGGACGAAAACGTACGGGGTTTTAGATTTTTATCTAGGTAGCTGTTCGTTTGAAAAGATAAGAAAGTATTTTGACTGCCAAGTTTACAAGTTTCTACTTTGTGGCCTGAAGTGTTTTAATCTTCCCGTCGGCGAACATGATTAATAAATCCCCACCGGATATATAGCAAATATCAGAGATACCGCCGAGACCGCGCGCGTCAAACTCGTTGATCAGGTTTCCGGTTTGGGCATTTTGTCGCACAACATAGAAATCCTGCATCGGATGTTTGGTGGGTTTCACATAGGCGTATTCAATCCCGTTGAACACAAAATTCATTACGGCCCCGTGTCCGTATGCGGTGTTTTGAACACGCGCCACCTGAGTGAGCGTGTTGTCAGCTAAATTTATACTGTAAATATAAGAAACCGCATCGTCAAACACAAAGTACACATTATTGCCATTTCCAAACAGCAGTTTGCAATATTCAATTTCTTCGGGGAGTTCGGTGTCAATAGAGTAAGTATTCAATGTTTCAGTGTTGATGTCGTAAACATTCAAACACACATTGTTATGATTCAGTGAAATCATAGCAAGACGCCCATCTTCGGAAAACACAGGACTCGCACTGTCAATACGATTTTCAAAGGCATATAACACTTTCCCGCTTTCTCGTTCTGTTAAAACATAACCGCCTGATCCATTATCTGCTTTCTCCGTATAAATCAAATATTTGAATTCATTTGAAACTTTACACCAGTACATGGAATCATTTGAAATCGTTTCAATCAGTTTATCATCGGAAAACAGCATGTATCCATATTCGAAACAGACAGCGAAACTATTACCGATTCCTTTCACAATTTGATTTGAGGCATCGCTGCATACCCCGTTATAAACCGGAATGGTTTCTCCTGTTTTATGATTATACCTAACAAGAAGCATCTGTGTTTCATTTTCCAATTCGTAGGTGTACCGGATAATGACGTTATCATCATCTAAAGGGTATAGGCGAAATGTGTAAGATAAGCTCGTTTTAGGCCATTCCATGATTTCATTTGACAGAATGGGTTGGCTTGGCTGACTTGGGCTGATAGGATGTTTTACTGCCGGAAGCGAAGGTGCAGAAACTGGCGTTGAACTTTTTGATTCGCAAGACAAAGGTTTACTCTCTGTAGTAACAGCATTACTGAGCGGGTCGCTGCTGACATTCTGTTCAATAACACATCCGATTATAAGAGGCATAATGAGCAAACATAGAAAGCAAAACGAGATTCGTTTATTCATTATAACGTTCCTTTCCGTAATAATCAGCCAAAGGCCGGTGAGATACAGAGTTTTTACTCTTATTGATAACCATATTATACCATAAAGCTGATAAATAGCAATATGCGATTTGTCTTTGTGGAAATTACTAATAAACTATTGACAAAGATACCTTAACTGTATATACTATGCATATACGGATATATTCGGTATGACGTCACCGAAGAATCTGTTGGTTATAGCTAAATATCTATAAAACCTGTGAAAGGGTGATTGTATTGATGCGGATCGTGCTGGCTTATCAATCTGGCGTACCGATCTACGAGCAAATCAAGGAACAGATCAAGGCCTCGGTCTTATCGGGCGAACTGCCCGAAAACGAGCTGCTGCCGTCGATCCGGCAGTTTGCGCGCGATTTAAAAGTCAGCGTGATCACCACCACGCGGGCTTATAACGATTTGGAACTTGAGGGCTACATTCAAACCGTGCCGGGAAAGGGCTGCTATGTCAAGCGGATTAACGGCGATTTGATTAAAGCAAAGCATCTGGCGGAGACGAAAACCGCGATGGCAACTGCCGTCCGACAGGGCAAACTGGCGGGGCTGACAACGGCGGATTTACATCATCTATTGGATGAGACGGAGGGAACGATAAAATGAACAACGCGATTGAAATAAAGAATCTGTCAAAGAGATATAAGAATTTTTTGCTGGACGGCATCAGTTTTTCGGTGCCGAGCGGGTATATCTGCGGGTTTATCGGTCAAAACGGTGCAGGAAAAACTACGACAATGAAACTGATGCTGAATATGGCCTTAAAAGACAGCGGAGAAATTGAAGTGTTGGGTAAATCCGGCGACGATGAATCGTTGAAAGAGGAACTCGGGGTACTGTTTGACCAGCCGTATTTTCAAGAGGACTGGAATCCCATCGATATCGAAAGAGCCGTGAAGCCCTTTTATCGGCAGTGGGACAGCAAGGCTTATCACCAATACCTTGCAAAATTTTCGCTTGACCCCAAACAAAAGTTTAAGGCGATGTCACGCGGGATGAAAATGAAACTCGGCATGGCGGTCACCTTATCCCATGACGCAAAACTGCTGCTGCTCGACGAGCCGACTTCCGGGCTGGATCCCGTGATGCGAGACGAGATGCTGGACGTTTTTCGGGATTATTTGGTTGAGGAGGACCGAACCATCTTCTTTTCCACCCATATCACAAGCGATCTTGAGAAGATTGCCGACTACATTATCTACATTCAAGACGGACGTATTGTGTACAGCGGATTGAAAGACGAGCTGACCGAAAAATATTGCCTGATCAGAGGCGGCGAAGGAGATTTGCCGCAGGATAAACGAAAGAGCATGATCGGTCTTCGGGAACATACCGCCGGTTTTGAGGGCATGATCGAAGTGACCGAAACGGGCGGATTTCCGCCGGAGGTTGTAATTGAAACGGTGACGTTAGAAGATATTATGGTTCATATGAGCAGAAACGGAGAGACATTATGATTCGAAAAATGATCGCCCTCGATTGGAGGGCAATGAAAGTATACCAAATCCGATTCCCGATATTGCCGGTTTTCGTGTTTGTTTTCGGCTGGTTATATACGCCGCTGTTAGTGATTCCGCTATGCGTGATTTTTTGCCTGAGTTTTTCAATTAACCCTTTTGCCGTAGAAGAAAAAGGGGAGTTGAATAAGCTGTATCTGACTTTACCCGTAAAACGGAAAGAAGTCGTCGCGGGTCGGTTCGCGTTATCATTAATTTTGCTGTTTTGCGGAATGGTCATGGGCATCGCCATCCTGCCCCTCGTCAACCTCGTGGCGTTGTCAAAATGGTATTTGTCGTTGGAATGGTATTTGACCATTATGGCACTGAGTGTTCTGCTGTATGCCGTTTTTAATTTATTCATGTTTCCCGTACTTTTCCGGCTCGGATATCAAAAGGGAAAGTTTTGGGGTTTCTATCTGCCCATAGGGTTTTTCGGAATTATGTTTGGGGGATTTTCCGGGATTTCGATGCTTCCGGGGAATGAGCGGCTGGCCCTCAATTTTTTGGAGTATGCTTCAAAGAATCTGTTGTTCATCAGCGGGGGAATGGTTGCTTTGGGGGCCGGTCTGTTAGTGCTCTCCTATGCGATCTCTGTGAAAGTATATTCCAAACGCGATTTCTGAGATGAATTCGCCCCGATAGGGCACGGCGGCAAAGTTTGCCGCCGTGTTGGTTTTATAGTAATATTTTCAAGTGTTTACCACCCGCAGATATGGCCGCGGCGCATGGCGCCGAGAATACGCTCTTGCGCCTGCGGGAAACGTGTTTTCGCCAATTCCGTTAAAAACGATTTCATCTGCTTGCGCTGACCTTCGTGGTCGTGCGGGCATTTATTTTTCATCACCGGAATTCCGAGCCGCTTGACCGCAGAGGCGACTTCCCATTCGCGCATCCACGAAAGCGGGCGAATGACCGTGATGTCTTTTCGCGACAGATAAGTCACCGGGCTGTAGCAGCCGATGCGGCCTTCGATGAAAACATTCATCATAAAAGTTTCGGCGGCATCATCCGCATGGTGGCCGAGGGCAATTTTGTTGCAGCCGAGTTCTTTTGCAAAATCATGCAGCGCGCCGCGCCGCATTTTGGCGCAGAGCGAGCAGGGGTTTTCCTCTTTTCGAACATCGAAAACAATCTGCCCGATGTCGGTGCGCTTGATATGAAAGGGCACGCCGATTGAATCGCAATACGTTTGAATTCCTGTGCAGTCGGTGTCGGTTCCGTCAAAACGCAGGTCAATCAGGACAGCGACAACATCATATTTAACAGGGTAAAAACGGCGCAGTTCGTTCAGGGCGGTCAGGGTCAGCATGCTGTCTTTGCCGCCCGAGACGCCGACCGCGATCTTATCTCCGTCTGCGATCATATCATATTCCTGTACCGCTTTGCGGACCAAGCTCAAGACCTTTTGCATGCCCTCACCTCCCGGAAAATAATATATCACATTTTCCTGAGCGGAGCAAGGGAGGAAAATTCGGAGTACAGATACAAAAGATTTAAAATATGAAACTCTGATTTCTGAATTCTTAATTCTGAATTCGTCCGCATATTCTGATAAGAACAATGACACAGAGGGTGGGGCGGTGTTCGGGATATTAAGAGTGGCGCGCCCTGCGTTTTTAAAAGGGCAGCCCGCGCGCAGCAGCGTTGAGATCGCACAGTGCCGTGCGGGCGCGGTGCGTTATTATGAGGTTTACCTTCGGCCGGGGCGCGACGGCGAAGCGGAGTCGCTGTTGTTTGAACAAATGCGCCCGTTTATGTGCCCGCGTCCGGTCGCAGGCGGAATCCGGCTGCCCGAAATCGTCTACTTTTCGCCTGATGTTTATATCAGGGAAGTGCTGCTGAATACGGCTATGCGCTGCGCCTGCTACATCGGAGGTATGATCGGTGTGATCGAGCCTTCCGGCGACCGGTCGATGGTCATGCGGTTCGAGCGGCTTTGCGAAACAGTTCTCATAGACGCAAACAGCGGTTTTGAGGCTCTTTCCGACTGCAATATGATCATCTCTTTTTCGGGGCTCGCCGGACTCGGCGCACCGCCCGCGGAGAAAATTCAGCGTGCTGTCATTTTTACAAACGCGCCGGATTTCTTCGCCGCCGGAATGACCGTCGACCGGGTATCGCCCGCCATACCCCCTGCGCTCGCCATTCCCGCCGAAGTCGATCCAACCGACTTTATCGCCGCCTGCCATACGTTGTCAGGCATGTACGGGCTTGCAGCGCTTCCGCCGAACAAGTTGTTTTCGCGCGGGAAAGTCATTTCGTTTACAGATATTGAGCGGTTCGGAACGGCAATTTAACAGGATAAAGCTTCGAAAAGAACATTCATTTAAAATCAAGCCGTAGAAAAAAAAGCGCCCGCGGCATAAGCCACGGGCGTCGTGTTGCACATTATCGGAAGTTTACCTGTTAACTGCGAACTGTGAACTAACGCGGGCGAATCGGATTCGCCCCTACATTATCTTGGATATTTAATTTCTGCCTGCGCTGCTGCGAGACGCGCGATCGGAACGCGAAAGGGAGAGCAGGAGACGTAATTCAAGCCGGTCTTGTGGCAGAATTCGATGGAGCTCGGGTCGCCGCCGTGTTCGCCGCAGATGCCCAGCTTGATGGTCGGGCGGGTCTGTTTGCCGAGGTCAACGGCCATCTTGACCAATTTGCCGACGCCGATTTGGTCGAGCCGCGCGAACGGGTCGGATTCATAGATCTTCTTCTCATAATAGGCGCCGAGGAATTTTGCGGCGTCGTCACGGGAGAAGCCGAAGGTCATCTGGGTCAGGTCGTTGGTGCCGAAGGAGAAGAACTCGGCCTCCTTGGCGATATCGTCGGCAGTGACTGCAGCTCTCGGAATTTCGATCATGGTGCCGACCGAATATTTCATGTCGATGCCCGACGCCTTGATGAGCTTGTCCGCGATTTCAACGACAATTCTCTTGACAAACGCGAGTTCCTTGACGTCGCCGACCAGCGGGATCATGATCTCGGGGACCATCTTCCACTCGGGATGGCGTTTTTGCGTGTTCAGGGCCGCTTCGATGACGGCTCTGGTCTGCATCTCGGCGATCTCCGGATAGGAGACGGCCAGACGGCAGCCGCGGTGACCCATCATCGGGTTGAACTCGTGCAGGTCGGAAATGACTTGTTTGAGATCTGCGACGGTCAGGCCGAGTTCCTTGGCCAGCGCTTCGATATCTTTTTCTTCGGTGGGCAGGAATTCGTGCAGCGGCGGATCCAGGTAACGGATGGTGACCGGATAACCCTGCATGGCTTCATAAATGCCTTCGAAATCGCTGCGCTGCATCGGAAGGAGCTTTTCGAGCGCCTTTCTGCGCTGTTCCTCGGTCTTCGCGACAATCATCTCGCGCATCGGCATGATACGGTCGCTGTCGAAGAACATATGCTCGGTGCGGCAGAGGCCGATGCCTTCCGCGCCGAATTTGATCGCCTGAGCGGCGTCGCGCGGGGTGTCGGCATTGGTTCTGACCTTGAGCTTGCGGATGGCGTCGGCCCAGGCCATAAAGGTCTGGAAGTCGCCTGTGATCGTGGCTTCAACGGTCGGAATCGCTTCACCGTAGACATTGCCTGTGGTGCCGTCAAGAGAGATGAAGTCGCCCTCATGGTAAATCGTTTTGCCGTCAACCGTGAAGGTCTTGGCGTGTTCGTCAATCTTGATATCGCCGCAGCCCGCGACGCAGCAGGTGCCCATACCCCTCGCGACGACTGCCGCGTGGGAGGTTCTGCCGCCGCGCACGGTCAGGATGCCCTGAGAGGACGCCATGCCCTCGATATCCTCCGGAGAGGTTTCGAGACGGACGAGAACGACTTTTTTACCGGCTTTGTGCGCTTTGATCGCATCTTCGGCGGTGAAGCAAACCTGTCCGCAGGCAGCTCCCGGCGAGGCGTTGAGTCCGGCGGCGATCGGTTTGGCTTTTTTTAAAGCGGCTGCGTCAAACTGCGGATGCAAAAGCGCGTCAAGCTGTTTGGGCTCCACTTTCAAAACGGCTTCTTCTTTAGATAACATCCCCTCGGCGACGAGATCGACGGCGACTTTGAGCGCGGCGACCGCGGTGCGTTTGCCGTTTCTGGTCTGGAGCATGTAGAGTTTTCCGTTTTCGATTGTGAATTCCATGTCCTGCATATCGCGGTAGTGTTTTTCGAGGTTGTTTGCGATCTCGACGAACTGGTTGTAGACGTCGGGCATGACTTCTTTGAGCTGGTCGATGGTCTGCGGGGTGCGGATGCCCGCGACGACGTCTTCGCCCTGCGCATTCATCAAAAATTCGCCGTAGAGCTTCTTTTCGCCGGTGGCCGGGTTGCGCGTAAAGGCGACGCCGGTGCCGGAAGTGATGCCCATGTTGCCGAATACCATCGACTGGACGTTGACTGCGGTGCCCCAGGACGACGGAATATCGTTTTCCTTGCGGTAATAGATCGCGCGGGGGTTATCCCAGGAGCGGAAGACCGCTTTGACGGCTTCCATCAGCTGGACTTTGGGGTCGGTCGGGAAATCCGAACCGAGCTTTTCTTTATAATACGCCTTGAATTTGACGACGAGGTCTTTCATGTCGTCGGCGGTGAGATCGAGGTCGAGCGTGATGCCGCGCTTTTCCTTGACTTTGTCGATGATCTTTTCGAAGTCCTTCTTGGAGAGCTCCATGACGACGTCGGAGAACATCTGGATGAAGCGGCGATAGCTGTCATAGGCAAAGCGGGGATTCTGGGTCAGCGCGGAGAGCCCTTCGACGACGGTGTCGTTCAGGCCGAGGTTCAGAATCGTGTCCATCATGCCGGGCATCGAGGCGCGCGCGCCGGAGCGGACGGAGACAAGCAGCGGGTTCTTGGCGTCGCCGAGCTTTTTGCCGCAGATCTTTTCCATGGTGGCGATATTGGCATAGATATCTTTTTCGATTTCGGGGGCAATTTTCTTGCCGTCCTCATAATATTTCGTGCAGGCCTCGGTCGTAATGGTAAAACCCTGTGGTACGGGCATTCCGAGGTTTGTCATTTCGGCGAGGTTGGCGCCTTTTCCGCCCAGCAGCTCGCGCATTTTTCCGCTTCCTTCGGAAAACAAATAAATAAACTTTTGACTCATTCTTTTACCTCCATAGTTGCTGACTCTTAACGGTCGTGTAGACAACCGTATTATTATACCAGTATTTTTGCTTTTTGAAAAGAGTTTTTAGAAAAAATTGTACAAAACCGTGTAAATATGTGGCTTTACCTGCTTTTTTAAGTGATGAATTGCTCTATTTGCAATAAGCTCCGAACCCTCCGAATCTTTTTTGTCGCTATTTCAGAATTTATTAATTAAAGGTGACACCGAACATGTCGATGCCTTGATGTAAAGATTATGTAATTTCAAACAGTAACTGCGCGCAGCGCGCCGGTGAAGGATTCGATGCCGGAAGACGAATGATAAATAATAAAAAAATTTATAAACCCTATTGGCATATATCACGGCGTGATGTATGATAAATATATCACGACGAGATATACATCGGCGTGATACATGGAGGGACGCATTTTGAATTACGAAAAGATCAGGAAACGGTTTATTCCGATGAGCGAGACCATGTTCTATATTCTGCTGTCGCTTCAGGAAGAACGGCACGGCTACGGGATTATGCAGCATGTGAAAGAACTGACCCACGACAGAATCGTTCTCGGGGCAGGGACGATTTATCAGAGCTTGAGCAAGCTCGAAGAGGACGGATTGATTGTCTCCGTAAAAGAAGAAGACCGGAAAAAGCTTTATCTCATCACCGAAACCGGAAAGCGGATTCTCAAAGAGGAAGCCAACCGGATCAAAGAAATCTATCGGAACCTGGAGGGGTTGTTATGAAAACAAAAAAGGCGGTATGGTTCTCTGCTTTTAAGCGTGTGGTACCCGCCGATTATGAAAACTGGCTTGAAAAAATAGCCCTGTAGGGTTGGAATATTAATAAAATCGGGCAATGGAGCAGCATTTTTCTTGTTTTGGAGAAGACCTCTCCTAAAAAATACCGTTATGTCTATGACATTCAATCCAATCCCAAAAAGTTTATAAGGCGGCATATGAGCAATTCGGCTGGGAATGTATCGGAGTGATGGCAAGCTGCTATATGTGGCGCAAGGAGTATTCCGGCGAACGGCCTCAGGCGTTCAGTGATGCACAGAGTATCGAAGACCGAAATAAACGGGATATGCGGGCTGTCGCCGTTTCTCTTTCCATATTCACGATTGCTTTTTTGGCCACGCTGGCGGTGTTTTTAAGTAGGATCAAGTCGCTGACCGCCGGAGATATAATCAGTTTGCGGCGGGATTGTTGCTTTTGGGAGGGATCGCCCTGTGCCTTGCGTTGGTAATGCGGAACATCTATAAGAATCTCCATGAATGAGATCGAAGAAAAATAGAAAGATTGAGCAACGGCGGCATAGAAAATTCAAGCCGCCGTTGCTTTTATAAAACTGTAAACGATGTCCTTGCACTGCCTGTAAACGATCTTAATGCTCTATATACCATTTGGCCGCTCTGCGTTTATTCGCTCACTTCACGCAGCAAAACACAAAAACGCCCTTTTTCTTGTAAATCGTCTCGCAATTGCCATAGACACTTTTCAACTTAACCTCCGTGCTCTCAGCGCCGTGCTTTTTTAAGGTGACGATATAAAACTTCCCGCCGGGATTCAGATGGGCAATCGATTCCTCATACATGCGGTAGGTGACGGCTTTTCCCGCGTGGATCGGCGGATTCAATGTGATCGTATCAAAAGTGCCGGAGATATTCTCAAAACAATCCGATTTGACGGCTTGTGTGACGACGCCGTTTGCTTTCGCGTTTTTGACGGTGAGTTCGACCGCAGCGCCGTTTACGTCGGCTTGGGTCAGTTTTAACCCGCAGGCCTTGGCAAGCACAATTCCGATGACCCCGTATCCGCAGCCCAGGTCAAGCAGAGAGCCCGAGAGCGGCGGAATTGCGTTCAAAAGAATTTCGGTTGCGGAGTCGACATCATCTTTTGAAAACATCCCTGCGTCGGTCGTAAACATGAACTTACATTCTTTGAAATAATATTCCACCGTTGCAAGTTTGTGTTTTAAGTTTTTATCTTCGATAAAATAATGACTCATACAAAATGTCCTTCAATAATCGGATATCTGTTTTCGGGTTTATTATATCAAAACCGTAAATCCGAATCAACTCCGATATTTTGAAAATATTAGGTTAAACCACCTTTAAACCCTTTTCATTTCTTGTGTAATATGGTATAATACCATATTCGCGTATGATCGCGAATGTTTATATCGAAGAGAGGAGGACGGGCTCTTGCCGGATGCTGTAAAATCCCCTCACAGCGCCGTGACACACGGCGGACACCGTAAACGCCTGCGTGACCGGTTTTTACGACAGGGCGCGCACGGACTTTACGACCACGAACTGCTCGAACTCCTGCTGTTTTATGCATATAAGCGCGTCGATGTCAACCCTGCGGCGCACAAGTTGATCAAAGAGGCGGGCGGGCTTGACAAACTGATCCTTGACGCCGGAGAAAGAGTCGGCAAAACCGGAGAGCTGTTGTCGCTCTGTTCAGCGTTTACTCAGATGTATTATGAAGACAAATGCGACTGCATTCGCGGTATGCGCAACTTCAACAGTCCGTCGCTGGTGACGCAATACGCGCCCGCCGTCTGCACCGAGCCCGATCTGCTGAGGGTCATGTGCCTCGACGCCAAGATGTCCTTAAAAAACCTCGTGACCTTGAAAAACAACTTTGAGGATGCTGCCGCGTGTTTTCACGACGTCTTTTTGGCGGCGAGCACCTGCGCGGCGGCACATGTGATCATTTTATTATGCCACGGAGACGGCAATCCCTCTTTCACGCGCCCGGAGATTTCGGTAATCGGCGACTTGCGCACGCGGTTTTCGCACACCGCAGTCCGGCTTGCCGATGTGGTTTTATGCTGCGACGGCAGGGCGATTGCCGCTTCCCGGTACCCGCTTTTGTCGAAGGAGGACGCCTGATATGAATCTTCTGACCGGGACAAAAGCCGATTTTTTACGCCGATTGCTCATGATGACTTCAACGGACGAAAAAGTGTTCGATAACTTATGCGGGGCATTCGGTTTGTTTTCCTCGATTTTCGAGGCGTCGCCCGAAAAACTAATGCGTATCGAAGGTATGACCGAGGACTGCGTCGCGCTGATCACGCTTCTGCCGTCCCTTGTGCGGAGAGCGCTCATCAAACGTCATCCGCTGCCGAAAAACATCGCTGACCCGAAGCTCGGAGAACATCTCTCCGCCCGTTATTTTGCCCTGTCCGATGAAATTCTGACCGTGATTTTCGCTGATAAGAACGGTAAAATTCTTGATCTGCGCGAATACGGAGATGTCCGGAGCGGCAATGTCGGTACTCGGATTTCATCCATCGCCGACACAGCCGTGGCCGTCGGCGCAAAGCAATTGATCTGGACCCACAACCATCCCGGCGGTTTCGCGATTCCCTCAGCTGACGACAACACGGCATTATCAATGATTTTAAAAGCCTGCCGCGACCTCGGCATCACGGTCTACGACCACATCATCATTGCCGATGACGATTATATTTCCTTGAAAGAGAGTCAAAATGAAAGATAAATTCATCCTCAAATCCGATTATAAGCCCACCGGCGACCAGCCGCAGGCCATCGACCAACTTGTCAACGGGGTGCTTGCGGGCAAAAGGGAACAGTGTCTGCTCGGCGTGACCGGAAGCGGCAAGACCTTCACAATGGCAAACGTCATCGCGGCGGTCAACCGCCCCACGCTGGTGCTGGCGCATAATAAAATTTTAGCCGCGCAGCTTTGCTCGGAGTTTCGGGAGTTCTTCCCCGATAATGCGGTCGAGTTCTTTGTCTCTTACTACGATTACTATCAGCCCGAGTCCTATATCCCGTCAACCGATACTTACATCGAAAAAGATTTGGATATCAACACCGAGATTGAAAAGCTGCGCCACAGCGCGACGACTTCGCTGTTTGAGCGCCGCGACGTCATTGTGGTCTCGAGCGTTTCGTGCATCTACGGTTTAGGCGATCCTCAATTTTACGGCGAAATGGTCATTTCGCTGCGCCCGGATATGCAAATGAAACGCGACGAGCTGATCAAACATCTGGTAGCCAATCATTACGAGCGCAACGATATCGCTTTCGAGCGCAACAAGTTCCGGGTGCGCGGCGACGTAGTTGACATCTTTCCGGCGGCTTCGGGTGAGACCGGTATCCGCGTCGAATTTTTCGGCGACACGATTGAGCGGCTGACCGAGTTTCAGGCTGTGACCGGACAGCGCATTTCCACGCTGACGCACGCGGCGATTTACCCTGCGTCCCACTATCTGATATCGCCGGACGACCTTGAAGATTCGCTCGCAAAAATCGAAGCCGAGATGATCGAGCGTAAAAAATGGTTCACCGACAACGGCAAGCTGATTGAGGCCCAGCGCATCGAACAGCGGACCCGCTACGATATGGAGATGCTGCGCGAGGTCGGCTACGTCAAGGGCAGCGAGAACTATTCGCCGATTTTTGAAGGCCGAAAACCCGGCGAGCCGCCGTTTACGCTGTTTGATTACTTCCCGAAGGACTTTTTGTTCTTCGCCGACGAATCGCATATGTCGCTTCCTCAGGTGCGCGGCATGTACGCAGGCGACCGCGCACGCAAGACCAACCTGATCGATTTCGGCTTCCGGCTGCCGTCCGCTTACGACCACCGGCCTCTGACTTTCGATGAATTTTACGGCAAACTCAATCAGGCGGTCTATGTCAGCGCGACGCCGGGCCCGTTTGAACGCGAAAAATGCCCGGAAGTCGTCGAGCAGATCATCCGCCCGACCGGACTGCTCGACCCGAATATCGAAGTGAGACCGACCGAAGGCCAGATCGACGATCTGATCGCCCAGATTCACAAGACCGCCGAAAAGGGCGAGCGCACGCTGGTACTGACGATGACCAAGAAGATGGCGGAGGATTTGACCGCCTATCTGACCCGAATGGACATCCGCGTCAAATATCTGCATTTTGAGATTGACACGATTGAGCGCATGGAGCTCATCCGCGATTTCCGACTCGGCGAATTCGACGTACTGGTCGGCATCAATCTGATGCGCGAGGGCCTGGACATCCCCGAATTGTCGCTCGTTGCCATTCTCGACGCCGACAAAGAGGGCTTTTTACGCGCCGAGACGTCGTTAATCCAGATCATCGGACGCGCCGCCAGAAACACAGAGGGTAAAGTCATCATGTACGCGGACAACGTCACCCGTTCAATGGAGGCCGCGATCAACGAGACCTACCGCCGCAGAGGCATCCAAAACAAATTCAACGAGGACAACGGCATTACCCCGCAGACCATCAAAAAGGGCGTCCGCAGCATCCTCGAGATCAGCAGCACCGAGCAGGCCTACAAGCAGGCGGCGGACAAGCTGACCGAAAGGGAGCGCCGGAAGGCCGTCGACGACCTGACCGCCCAGATGAAACAAGCCGCCAAGCTCCTTGATTTCGAATATGCCGCATTGCTGCGCGATAAGATTATCGAACTGCAAAAGCAAGGTGAAGCTGAAGCGACAATCAATAAAAAGTAAACGGATTTTTAATAGTTGACATTCTGTTGTCATGTTTTATACGGATAATTATAAAGGAACAATAGTCGCACCGCCTCCACTCTCTACCTCCCTTGTTAAAGGTGAGGGGGACGTGTCGTAAGCGACACGCCCGGAGTTCGTTTACAAACTCCTTTCGCCTTGCAGCGGTGGTGGGATTCCTCCCGTAAAGTCCACCTGTGTCTGCGCTTGAAAATCACATAAACACATATAGGAGACCAACATGAGAAAGAACACCATCTTCATAAATAGGCGCACGCGCCATTGAAAACAAGGAGAAAATATGCGGAAGAATACAATATATATCAAAGGCGCGAAAGAAAATAACTTAAAAAACATCGACCTCGAAATCCCGCGCGACGAATTGATCGTCTTTACCGGTGTTTCGGGCAGCGGAAAGTCCTCACTGGCGTTTGATACGATCTACGCCGAGGGCCAGCGCCGTTATGTCGAGTCGCTGTCGTCGTATGCCCGCCAGTTTTTAGGCCAGATGGACAAGCCCGAGGTCGAACAGATCGACGGGCTCTCCCCGGCTATCTCGATTGACCAGAAGACCACGAGCAACAACCCGCGTTCCACGGTCGGCACGGTCACCGAGATCTACGACTATCTGCGTCTGCTCTATGCGCGCGTCGGTATTCCGCACTGCCCCATCTGCGGCGCTGTGATTAAGCGCCAGAGCGTTGACCAAATCGTCAACCGGATCATGGAGCTGCCGATCGGCACCAAGGTGCAGGTGCTTGCGCCGATTATCCGCGCCAAAAAGGGCGAACATATCAAAGAGCTGACGGGCGCTTCGCGCAGCGGTTTTGTCCGAGCACGCGTCGACGGCTCTATTTATGATCTTTCCGAAGAAATTTTCCTCGATAAAAATAAGAAACACACGATTGAAATCATCGTCGACCGCCTGATGATCAACGAGGAGGCAGAGGGTCGTCTCTCGGGCTCGGTCGAGACCGCCGCCGCGCTCTCCAAGGGCCTGGTCACGGTATTGTATGACGACGATCAGGAGATGTCGTTCTCTCAAAATTACGCCTGCCCCGAACACGATATCGACCTCGAGGAATTGACGCCGCGCGCATTTTCGTTTAATAATCCCTACGGAGCTTGTTCCAAATGTTCCGGTTTGGGCATCTTGATGAAAATCGATCCCGCCAAAGTCGTTCCGGCCCCGCTGCTCTCGATCAAGGAGGGTGCGATCCGCGCGGGCGGCTGGAATTACGATTCCGGCGGCATCTGCCAGATGTACTTCGAAGGGCTTGCGTCTCACTACGGCTTCTCGCTCGATGCACCTTATCACACACTTTCCGAAAAGGCCAAAGAAGTGCTGATGTACGGCACCAAGGGCGAAAAGATTCAGCTGCGCTATAACGGCGCGGGTGCGCATACCAGTTACATGCACGATTTCGAAGGCATCATCAACAACCTCAACCGTCGCTATTCCGAGACCACGAGCGATTATTCCAAAAAGGAAATTGAGTCGATGATGAGCAGCGAGGACTGTCCCGAATGCCGCGGCGACCGCCTGAAACCCGAAATTTTAGCCGTGACGGTCGGTGACAAGAACATCAGCGATTTGTGCAAGCTGCCGATCACCGACATGATCGCATTCTTCGATCATATCAAATTTTCAAAGACCGAACTCCTCATTGCCGAGCGCATTATCAAAGAGATTGAGACCCGTCTGGGCTTTTTGCGAGATGTGGGTTTAGAATATCTGACCTTAGCGCGTTCGGCCTCGACGCTTTCGGGCGGCGAGGGGCAGCGCATCCGGCTTGCGACCCAAGTCGGTTCGGGCCTGACCGGCGTGTTATATATTCTTGACGAACCGAGTATCGGCCTGCATCAGCGCGACAACGCCAAGCTGCTTGCAACACTCAAAGGACTACGTGATCTCGGCAACACGCTAATTGTGGTCGAGCATGACGAGGAGACTATGCGAGAAGCCGACACGATTGTCGATATCGGGCCGGGCGCGGGCATCCACGGCGGCGAAGTGCTCTATGTCGGCCCGCCGGAGGGACTGAAGGACTGCAAAAATTCCATCACTTCCGATTATCTGTTCGGGCGCAAAGCCATCGAAGTACCCTACCGCCGCCGTAAACCTACGGGTGCTTTAAAGATTTTCGGAGCAGCGGAAAACAACTTGAAAAACATCGATGTAACCATCCCGCTCGGCGTCATCACCTGTGTGACCGGCGTCTCGGGCAGCGGAAAATCGTCGTTAGTAAATGATATTTTATTCGCTTACCTCTCGCGCGAACTCAACGGCAGCAACGAGCGGCCCGGAAAATTTGAGCGGATTGAGGGCATCGAGCAACTCGATAAAGTTATCGATATCGACCAGTCGCCGATCGGCAGAACGCCTCGTTCCAACCCGGCGACTTATACCGGTCTATTCACCGATATCCGCGATTTGTTCACCCAGACACAGGATGCGAGGGCGCACGGCTTCGGTCCGGGACGGTTTTCGTTCAACGTGCGCGGCGGGCGCTGCGAAGCCTGTCAGGGCGACGGAATTATCAAAATCGAGATGCACTTTTTGCCCGACGTCTATGTTCCCTGCGAGGTCTGCGGCGGCAGGCGGTATAATAAAGAAACCCTTGAAGTGAAGTTCAAGGGCAAAAACATCTATGAGGTTTTGGAAATGACTGTTGACGAGGGCGTTGAGTTCTTTTCAAGCATTCCGAAAATCCACAAGAAACTGTCAGTTTTACAGGAAGTCGGCCTCGGCTACATCAAGCTCGGGCAGCCGGCGACGACCTTATCCGGCGGTGAGGCGCAGCGTGTCAAGCTCTCAGCGGAACTGGCGCGCCGTTCGACCGGAAAGACCGTCTACCTGCTCGACGAGCCGACCACCGGCCTGCACACCGCCGATGTCCACAAGCTCGTCGAAGTGCTGCAAAAGCTGGTCGCGGGCGGCAATACGATCATCGTGATCGAGCACAACCTCGACGTGATCAAAATCGCCGACCACCTCATCGACCTCGGACCCGAGGGCGGCGACAAGGGCGGCGAAATCGTGGTCTGCGGCACCCCCGAGCAGGTGATTAAGTGTGAGAAGTCCTATACGGGGCAGTATTTGAAGAGGGTTTTGAAGAAGTAAAGCGATGAATAGAGCTTCTGGATTTGTTGTTCGAAGCATTAATAACTGAGCGATTATTGATGCTTTTTTCTGATTTCGAATTCCGTCAGCAACGCAGTCGCTCTCGTGTGTTTCACAATACTCCCCAACGCACCGATTAATAATGAAAGGGCATGATAAATCAAATATTCGATAAAAGCAGCCATGCCGTATGTAATCAATCCGGTGAACAATACCAACACTTGAAACTCCGTTTTCGGGTCTCCGAAATAATCTGTTCCGACGACTACAAACGAATCGACGATTGATTTGATAATACCGAAAATGATAATAATCCAAAACAGAATCTTACCCCATTTTTCCAACCTTTCCGACCAAAAAACCAAGTTTTGCGTTAATTTATCGGGCTTAACGCAATCGTCGATCGTTGCGGGTGCCGAATCGGATGAAGAACTGTTCACAAAAGTCGGTTTTTCGCTAGGTAAACAGTATCCGCATTTGTTGCAAAACTTTTGAGTGTCATCCATGTTTTCCGTTCCGCAATTAGAGCAAATTTTCATTTAATAATCCTCCTATATTGCATTTTAACTACAATTATTAGCAAAGAATTCAATATTCCGTGGCCAAGACAGTTTACGGAATTAAGCCGAAAATCCACCCGAAAAGAAAAAAGAAACATATGAGGAATGGTATAACCAGTGTGAAAATGATAATAAAAATTTTCTCCCGGGTTGTTTTTAGCATCTCTTTTGAGATACCTTTTCCGCAATATCCGCAAAACTCGCTGTTGTCCGAATTTTCCTTTCTGCATTTTGGACAGATTTTCATTTGAATAACTCGCTTTCTATATATAGAATTTTACGAAACCGTCGAATACGGAGACAAAGGCGGCGAGATCGTCGCCTTCGTTTCAAAAAGCCACTTCTTACTTCTTTAAGAAATCGGCACAATGTTTCACAGCTTAACCATATAATGATGGTTATTATATCGACGAAATAAATTTTTCCTTTACACCTTTTTGACACCAACGACGAACATTCTTTCTTTCCCACTCGATTACCAGTCGCTCTCTCAAGTCCTCGAAAATATCCGTCTTTTCAAGTGAATATAAATTCCCACCGTTGGCTTCTTGATACCCATTATTTTTATAACAAGCAAAAAACCGTGCGGTGGTTCCCCTTTGCTCTCCGAAAAAAACCATCCAAAACTTTTCCGTCTTCTTGAAATTGCTTTTTTGTTCGGCAGTATATTTCATCATTGTCCCATCTTTATAATGATTACGAATGTGTTTCCAAGGATGCCGCATCAACAGAACATCGTTTTGGTCCAGCCCCTGCCTTTTGAACAAATCGCTGAGCATGATGTTGTTTGTCATTTTATAAAACACTCCTTATCAAATTGTGCTTTTATTCCCCACAATTTGCTATTTCCAGTATGATTTTACCATCTCAAATATAGAGTGTCAACATAAAATTTGACCGTTATTTACTTTTTCTCAATATGTTTTAAAATCCGCTCTTGATTTTGAATCAATAGGTCGATTTTCTCATGCAAATCACTCAAAATCAATTCGTTTTTCAAATTGACCTGATAATCATTTTCGGCACGGGCGCGGTCCTTTTGCTCCTGTCGGTTTTGGCTCATCATAATCAGCGGGGCTTGAATCGCAGCGATGCACGACAGCAGCAAGTTCAATAAAATGAACGGGTACGGGTCGAACGCTTTGAGATATAACAAGATGTTCAAAGTGATCCAGATAAAAAGTACCCCTAAAAAGCTGCCGATAAACAGCCAGCTGCCCACGAATTTTGCAACTGCATCCGCCGCCCGCTGTCCGAAAGTCCCCTTTTCCTCTTCGTCCCCGACATTCAACGAGACCTTGTTTGCCAGCAGCAGATGAATCAATTGCTCGTCGCCCAACTCTTTGTCGGCACTTTTCACCAGTTCCCGAATCAGTTTTTCTTTATTTTGCATGGTTTTATCCCCCCGAAGAGAATTCAGAATACGAAACCACCCCGGTGCTTCGCACCAGCCCCTCCACAGAGAGGAATTTTTTATATCATATTTTCACTTTAAATTTTACATTTTACACTTCACACTAAGCAGTACCGGCGGGCTTTTCAGCCCGCCGGTTTGTTTCATGTTATATCGTTTGATCCGTGCCGTATTTGACGGTTACGGTGCGGTTTTGCGGGGTCAGACCCGTCATCGCAATCGTGAACGCCTTGGCGTCGCCGGGGATAGAACCGCGCATGGTCTTGGCATAATGGTGGGTTCTGAAACCGCCGTCGACAATGAATTTGACATGATTTTCAAAGGTGTAAGACGCGTGCCCGTGATTTAAGAACACATAATCGCCCTCTCGGGTGAACATGTCGACGCTGTCGCTGGCTAAAACGCCGCCTGCGTCGAACATCAGTTCGAACTTAACCGGAATATTATCGCAGCCGCCCGCGGTCAATTCGATTTCGAGCTTTTTGTCGAACATCCGGATGTCAAACGCCACATCAAAGTCCTGCATGCAGACATCGGCGCGCTTGGTGTGATCCATCTCGCGCCAGTTTGCCGTGCCCTGCGGCACCTCCAACGGGCGCTTATATCCCCAGGTCTTGTGGTAGGTCAAGCGGTAGCCGCCGCCGATCGGGGTCAGGGTCTGCGGCACAAACTGGGCTAGCGGCCCGAAGAAGGAACCGGCAAACCGGAGGTACACGCGCTTATCGGCAAATTGCAATTTTGCGAACAGCGGGCGATCTTTGATCAATGTCAGTGTCGCATCGCCCTCGCGCTTTCTCAAAATGCCGCTTTCCACAAAGAGTTTTTCATATTCAAATGACGGCTTCAACGTCTTTTGCGCCAACATTTTCTGTTCGAGCGTGGAGTCCATTAAAAACGGAATCATCTGGCAGGCAACACCGGTCCTTTTTTGGATATGATCGGCCATCCAGGCAAACTCGGCGTTGCCCGTGATCAGCGCCATGCGCAGATAATTCTCGTAATAGCAGGAGAACGACGGTTCGGCGCCAAAGTCCTGGCGGGTCGAGTTCATGGTGTTGATGGTCTCGTCCGGCTCGATATATTTCAACACCATCATCAGGTTGCGGGTGATGTGATCGAACATCACGGGCATATTCAATTCTTTGCCGATGATGATCAGGGAATTGTTGCAGGCAATGTTATAAATACCCGCACTGCGTTCGGTGTATTCGCCGTTTTCATCGACGTCCATGCCCTCCGCGAGGAATTTTTTGAGATGAATCAGGCATTTTTCATCGCCCAAAATATTATAGCAGTAAGCCAATGCCGAACTGACAACCCAACGGTGATTGGGCGTATGGAAGCCGCAGTTGACCATGGCGCGTGCGCTGCGTTTTAAAAATTCGCGCATCATGTCGCCGACTTCTTCTTCGGCGTCGGTCTTATCGGTAAATTTCTGCAACAGCAGATATGCCGGCGCAAGCACCTGCACCGTAAACGCGTTGCTGGTGGAATCGTGGAAATTGGTCTCCATCAGGTCAATGGTGCCGTCGTCGTTGGTATGCGCAAGCGAATACGCCATTCCGATTTTCGCTCTGTGCAGAAGCTCGGAGTTTTTATACCATTTTGTGTGCGGGTTATAATAAGCGGTGACAAAGGTGATTGCGCAGCCGCAGCCCTCGCCCGGTTCGTTGAAGCCCTTGACAAAATTCGGGACTACTCCGAAACATTCGTTGTTGTCGTCAAGGCACTGCGCATCCAGCAGTTTCCCGACCGAAAACTCAAACTTAGGAAGGGACTCCCTGAAGTGATTTAACATATCATTCAAATTCCTTTCAAAAGTTTGAAATACTTTTTCAAACTTTTTCACCTAAAATTAGGTTTGACCAAAGTATATCACCCGTTTAAAAGGAAGTCAATTTAAATCGGGAAGAACAGGGGATAGTTTGAAAAAGCTGTGAAAGGGAGGAAGCAGAAAAAGACCTTATCTGCGTAAAGGCTCGCTGAAACAGGAAGTCTTACCATTTCCTAAAATATATACTGTTTTCCGGTCGATGAACAGGCAGAAATTCGTAATCGCAAAACCGTAAAATGCTTGAATAGTAACTCGGTAAACTGAAAAAATAAGAATGTGCTCAAACAGTCGCTTTGATTTTTTGAGCGCGAAGGGGGTTAATTATGTGAGCAGCAATAACAACAACGGCGGCGGTTATGGCAGCGGCGGCAACAAAGGCAGCTACGGTTATAGCGGCAAAAATGTCCGTACGAACTTGCGGCGTTTAAAGGATGAAACGTCAAAAGAGTTGGGCATTGACCTGAATGATATCGATACGCTTACTACGTACCAGGCCGGCATGGTCGGCGGCAATATGGTCCGGAAAATGATTGATATCGCAAAGAACTCCTAGATTCAATTGGATGAAATCGCGACCGCCTTCCGGCCGAAACGATTTATTAAAGCGGGACTTGCCGCGGTCAAAAAGCTGTTGGCGGGATTTTGCAAAAGGGAACGGGCAACGGCTCGTTCCCTTTTGCATAAAACTTTAAGACAAGTTGAGCAGAAAACAATCAGGAAAAGTTTTATAATTAATCATACGTGTCTGATTTTGTTTAGCGAAACGCTGTTTTAAAAAGGGAAAAGAGCTTGAAAAATCGTTTTTCTCCCTCTAAAACCGCTAATTACCAGAGTAAAGTTATCATCATGTGCAAAAATAAGACCGAGTTCGAAACCGCTTAACTGCGTTTCGAAACGTTAACAAAAGGGGGTTAAACAAAGTGAGTAACAGTAATCAATCGGGCTCAACTAAAAAAGTCCGTGATACACTGAACCGTTTCAAGACCGAAACGACTACCGAACTGGGTATTGACCTGTCCGATATCGACAATCTTCGTACTATCGATGCCGGCAGAGTCGGCGGTAATATGGTCCGGAAAATGATTAACATCGCTAAAAACTCTTAGTTTTTTGCGGCTGGCTAAATGCCGCCGTTAAATAATCGCTGGCGGCGTTATACAAGAGGGAACGGAATTTTATCCGTTCCCTTTTATAATAAATTAAACCGCAAATTTCCTGAGTAATGTCCCACTTGTGTGTAAAAATAAGTGTAAGCCCTTAACGGCTATTCCGCCTTTTGGGCAGTTCACGAAAGGGGTAAATCATAGTGAGTAGCAATTACACGAGTAACAGCAAGAGCGCGCGCGATACCTTGAACCGTTTCAAGATGGAATCGTCCAAGGAATTGGGCGTCGATCTTTCTAGTGTTGACACACTGACCACTGTCCAGGCCGGTTCGGTCGGCGGCAGAATGGTTCAGAAAATGATCAATATCGCTAAGAACTCTTAGGTAAAACTAAATGAGCTTGCAACGGCCTTCTGGTCGGCATCGAATCCGGAAGCGGGACTTGCCGCCGTCGCAAAAAGTTTTCTTAAGGGGCTGTTTGCAAAGCGGGCGGACTTTCGTCCGTTCGCTCTCAGAGAGCGGGCTTTCGCCCGTTCTCTTTTTGAGAGATTATACGAAGTTTTGCAAATTCATCTTCATAACCGAAGACCTCAAAGTCCTTCTGAATTTGCGCGTAATAATCACGCCGGTCGCCTTTATCGCTTCGATTGCAATGCGCGAGCGGGGCAAAACCGTTTGGCGGGCGACCATTTTTCCTCTCAAAAAAGAGATCTCCGTGTTCACGATTACAATCAACAAAATGCAATCAAGGGGAGATTTCGAACCGGCTGCCCCGATGAAACAGTTATCAGGAATTTCACAGGAAATCAGGAAAATCAACAGGGGTTTTGCAAAGTATTTATAAAATTACTCTGATGTATATAGGATAGGTAACAGTATATAAAATATAAATACTTTACAAAGTGATCCTCGAAATTCCTGATTTCCTGAAAATCCCCGACCCATAAAAACGATATTGAAAGGAAAAACAGCATGATTAAAAAACAACGTTCTGCAATTCCCGCATAAACCGGAGACGGCAGCACTTCAGCCCGGAAAATCAAAGAAGAATATTTTGCTTAATATGAACAGCGGTTTTCCCGTCATTGGGCGAAAGCCGGGCGGCGTGCTGCCGCGCCTGATCGGACAGATTAGAAACAAAAAGAGGGGACTTTTTTGTCCCCTCTTGTTTCGTTGTTATCTCTTTGAGAACTGAGGCGCGCGACGGGCCTTTTTGAGTCCGTACTTTTTGCGCTCGACCATTCTCGGGTCACGCGTGAGCAGACCGGCTTTTTTCAGCGTCAGGCGGAGGTTTTCGTCAAACTTCAGCAGTGCGCGCGAAATGCCGTGGCGGATGGCGCCCGCCTGGCCGGAGACACCGCCGCCGTCGACGTTGCAGACGATGTCGAACTTCGCGGTGGTCTCGGTCAGCACCAGCGGCTGGCGAACCAACAGCTTGAGGGTGTCAAGGCCGAAATAGTCGTCGATGGTACGGTCGTTGATCGTGATGTTGCCGCTGCCCGGATAGAGGCGGACTCTGGCAACCGAACTCTTTCTTCTGCCCGTGCCGTAAAAATAAGGAACTGTATCGTACATTTAGATGTCCTCCTTAATCCTGATACGCGAGGGTCTTGGGTTTCTGGGCTTCCTGTTTGTGGTCGGCGCCGGCATAGATCTTTAGGCGGGACAAACTGTTTCTGCCGATGGAATTGGACGGCAGCATGCGTTTGACTGCAAGATACATGGCTCTTTCGGGGTCATTTTCCATCATGGTCTTATACTGGATGGATTTGAGATGGCCGATGTAGCCGGTATGATAGCGGTAAAATTTCTTCTCGGTCTTGTTGCCGGTCAGAACTGCTTTGGCGGCGTTGATAATGATGATGTTATCGCCGCAGTCGACATGGGGTGTGAAGATGACCTTGTGCTTTCCGCGCAAAACAGCCGCTGCCTGAGCTGCAATTCTGCCCATCGGCTTTCCGGCTGCATCTATCACATACCACTCCCGGACGATTTCGTCGCCCTTTGGCATAAATGTGGACATAAATCAGATTCCTCCGTTATAATATCGCCTTTACAAATCCCCGATGGCGGGGCTTGCGTTTAGCCTGATTATTATAGTGCAGTAGAAACACGATGTCAAGGGTTTTTGGCGTATAACCGGAAACACGGTTTTGATAGTCGATTTATCTTCGTTTATATTATTTTAACTTGATTTATCTATGTCGGCATTTTTATGATTTTGTAAAAACCAAAGACCGACGCTTGACAGATGTGGCAAAGTGGTGTAAAATTTGTAAGAATTATTCGTGCTCTTCGGCTTCGAATCGTACGCATGTTTTTCAGCTGCGTTTTGTTTTCGGCGCCGGATGCGCGGGTTTGATATATAGGAGGTGCAGTTTTTGAAACTGTTTCGTGCCGTAATCGGCGCTTTACTGGACCAACAGCCCATTTGGGCGATCGTGATATGCGTAGTGGTGATTGTCCTGGCGCTGCTCGTCGGATATCTGATCTCCGAGAGTAAGCACAAGCGAGAAGAGGCCAAGAGGGCCGCTGCCCTTGAAGCGGCCAATATGCGTATTGCCGAAAGCGAAAGCAAGGCGGGCGAGATCATCCGCAACGCCAACAAAGAGGCCGCGAAGCTTCAAAACGAAGCTCTTCGCAATGCCGAAAGCCGCAAAAAAGAAATGATGATCGAGGCCAAGGATGAGATTTTCAAGCTCCGCTCCGAGGCCGATAAAGAACTCAAAGAACGCCGTAAGGAAGTACAGTTCTCCGAACAGCGTCTGCTTCAAAAGGAAGAAGCCCTCGACCGGAAACTCGAGAATGTCGATAAAAAGGAAGAGGCTCTGAACGACAAGATCAAGCTCGCAGAGAATAAAAACGCAGAAGCCGAAAAACTCCGTCTGGATCAGCAGAAACTGCTTGAGGAGATAGCGGGTTATACATCCGAACAAGCCAAGAAATATCTGCTCGATTTGGTGGACGCGGAACTTGTTCATGACAAGGCGCTGCGGCTGAAGGCCTATGAAAACAATCTGAAAGAGGAGTCGGAATCCGCCGCGAAGGAGATTCTGACCACCGCGATTCAGCGTTATGCCGCCGAACATGTCTCCGAGGTCACGGTTTCGGTGGTTCCGCTGCCGAATGACGAGATGAAGGGCCGCATCATCGGCCGCGAAGGCCGCAACATCCGCACCATCGAGACGATGACGGGCGTCGATCTGATCATCGACGACACGCCCGAAGCCATCACGATTTCATCCTTCGACCCGGTACGCCGCGAGATCGCAAGGCAGTCGCTTGAAAAGCTCGTCTGCGACGGGCGCATCCATCCGGCCCGTATCGAGGAGATCGTCGAAAAGACCCGCAATGAGGTTGAAGCCACGATCAAAGAAGCCGGCGAACGCGCCGCGCTCTCGGTCGGCATCCACGGCATCAACCCCGATCTGGTCAAAGTGCTCGGTCGTCTGCGCTACCGCACAAGCTACGGGCAGAATGCCCTTGAACATTCCACCGAAGTCGCGTTTATTGCCGGACTCATGGCCGCCGAAATCGGCGTCGATCCGGTCATGGCACGCCGCGCGGGACTGCTCCATGACATCGGCAAAGCCATTGACCACGAGACCGAGGGTTCCCATGTGACCATCGGCGCGGAGCTGGCCAGAAAATACCGCGAGAACGAGATCGTCATCAACTCGATCGAATCCCACCACGGCGACGTGGAACCGACCGGCATCATCTCGGTGTTGGTCGCCGCAGCCGACGCGGTTTCGGCCGCGAGACCGGGCGCGCGCCGCGAGAATATCCAGACCTACATCAAGCGGCTTGAACAGCTCGAGAACATCGCCAACAGTTTTGAGGGCGTTGATAAGTCCTTTGCCATGCAGGCGGGCCGCGAGATCCGCATCATGGTTAAACCCGATATTGTGAACGACGACGTAATCACCGTGATGGCGCACGACATCGTCAAACGCATTGAGGACGAGATGGATTATCCGGGTCAGATCAAAGTGCATGTCATCCGCGAAAACCGCGCGATTGAGTTCGCGAAATAAATCATTGAATTGTAAGAGCGGGGAGCCGTTATGACTCCCCGCTCTTTCTTTTGTTTATTTGTTAAATCTTTCACCTTTATGTTCGGCGTATCCCGAGCCGATAACCGAGGTTTATGAAAAAATTGGATAATATTTTTGTTTTTGAAACACGCGTCCTTCGAATGAAGGAACGTAAAGAAAAGAACTGCCGCCGGAAACGAAGATAGCCGTCAAAAAGTGCGCGGGCGGTCATATTTTTCGGCTCAAACGCCACCGCTGTCTTGCTGTCGTATTTACTCCAATCAGTGTCGAGCAGCCGCCCTTCGCTTTTGAATTGCTCGTGAATCGGCGTTTTCGGAAACGGCGTCAAAATACTCACGGTTGCGCCGTCAATACCGAGCGCCTCACAAGCGGTGAGCGTTTCGTCAAATACGGTTTTGGTATCGCTGTCAAAGCCGAACACGATGCCCGATTGAATCATGATCCCGTGGCGGTGAATTTTATCGATCAACGGTTTGTAGTCCTGTACACGATTTACGCCTTTTCCCGCATCGGAAAGCGACTGCTGCGAAAAAGATTCCAATCCGATAAATAAATAAGTGCATCCGGCGGCTTTTGCGAGGGACAGCAATTCCTCGTCCGCGCAGTCGCGCAGAGTCGCCTGCGCCGCCCATCGGCGTTTTAACGGCGCGATAACGCAGAGCAGTTCTTTGGCATAATCGGCGTCGGCGAACAGATTGTCATCCCAGAACACAAAGAATCGGGAAGGCAGCCGCCGAATTTCTTCAACCACTTCGGTAACGGGGCGTATCCGGAAACAGTCGTGATAGATCTGTTTGAGGTTGCAGTAGCGGCAATGATAAGGACAGCCGCGCGTGGCGAATACCGCGCCTTTCATCGTGCGGCTGCGTTTGAGCAGATCCCAGCGCGGAAAAGGCAAATGATGCAGCTTCGGCGGTTGTTCGGAGCGATAAACGCTTTTTGCCGTACCGTTTTGAAAATCATGCAGAAACTCCGGCCATGTCGCCTCGCTTTCGCCGACGAGCAGGTGGTCGCAGTGCTGCGCCGCTTCCTCCGGTAAAAGCGTTGCATGGGGGCCGCCCATTACAACTTTTACGCCGCGCTGCCGGAATTGCCGGCTGATTTCATAACAATGCGGGGCGTTCGGCGTATTGACGGTGATCGCAACGAGGTCAAAAGGCCGGTGATACGGGATTTTGCCGCAATATTCGTCTATAAGGGTGATCTGAAAAAAGCGTTCGTCGACGTAAGCCGCGAGATAAGGAATTGTGATCTGTGAAAAATTATTGAACTGAAGCCGCCGGAAACGGTTGATGTTCCGGTTTTCCGGTTGAATCATCAGAAGTTTGATCATGAGTTGAAGAAAAACGAATTGGCCACCCCCAAGATAACTACGCCGATGTTAAACAATGCAAGCGCAGCGCAGATAAAACCGGGCAAAAAGATGAGAATAAAATCTCTTGTTTTATGGGCGCTTTTTTGAAGAGTATTGAAGAAGTATACCGCGAAGCATGCCGCAAGCATGGGGATGGTTCCGAACGAAAGCCAAATAAATGCTAACTCTTTTTGAGTAAACGGAATCATCGCATCTGGATTTACCGGTGCTGAAGCACCGAACAGCGCGAAAGCTCCAAGAACCAGAACGATTGCCGCGCCTATGCCGTAGACGATATCACTGATGATTTTTACGGTTTTATTCATTGTTGTCTCCCTTTCTGTACTCTAAAATATCGCCCGGTTGGCAGTCGAGCGCCTCGCACAACTTATCCAGCGTCGACATTTTCAACGCCTTAATCTTTCCGTTTTTGAGCATGGACACATTCGCCATCGTGAAGCCCACCCGCTCCGCGAGTTCGGTGACGCTCATTTTCCGTTTGGCGAGCATGACGTCCACATTGATGATGATCACAGCGTTCCCTCGCTTTCCTCCTGCAGGACGGCGGCTTTGGTCAAGTAGCGCGACAGCACCGCCGCAAGCAGCGCGAGTCCGACCGCAAAAACCGCGCCGATCAGGGAAAACAATAGCACACCGGGATGGCTCATGCCCAAAAAGAATAGAACGATATTACCGACAAACAAAAACATGATGTCGGATAAGAGTAAAATTGAGCCGCTTTTCACCCATCCGGCTGTCCGAACGGTGAAAACCGTCTCCGCTATTACCGCGCCAGACACTTTCCAAACCAAGACGAGAATGGTAAAACAGGGCAGTGAAAACAGCCAAGCGAAGATTAACCACGGCCAGAACCAGGAACTCGTCTCGGGATTGGCTGCAATGGCGTTTTTTCCCATAAAGGGAATGACGAAGGCACAAAGGAAAAGACCGCAGAAAGCGGCGGCGAAAACGGAAATACGCATCAGATTTCCGAAAAATTTTGAGGACATATGAAAAGCTCCTTTCTAAAGTTGCTTATATCATAACACGTCTGTGCTTAAATATCAATAATAAATTATCGTAATATGATAATTTAATATCATAACGGGATAACATACAGAAGAGCAGTAATGCTTCATGGCAGCGAAACATTAGTAAAAAATAATTAAGACGATTTTTATATTAACAACAAAGGATGCCGTACAGGAAGGTCAATTTTTGTCGGAAAAACGTTGATTTTCAAATCGGGGTATGATAGGATGGTTACAATTCAGTTAAGAGGTGAACGGGTTTGATTTTTACGGATTTTTCACTGGGCGATAAAACGCTGCGTTTGAGCGTATATGCGGATAATATTATTAGGGTACGCGTATCGAAGAGCTTTGAGCTGTCTCTGTTCGAGCGTTACAGAGTTTTTAAAGAGCCGGAGGAGACCGGAGAGAAGACGGCGAACGGCGTGCGCACCGGACGGCTTGGTGTCTCTTTCGACGGCATCGGAATTGTGATTACAAACGACGGCATTCGCGCACGAACGAATGCCGAAAAGAGCCGCCGGATGGATTTTTCAAGGGATATCGCGGCGGACAGCAAGTGGTACAACGAAAAATGCAACCGCTTCCGGCCCGATATCAAGCGCATTTTGGGTGACGAGGCCAAACGCACGATCAACACGGTCGATTTTGAAAAGGACCCGAAATGCCTGACGATGGCGGCGCTGCCGGGTGAAAAATTTTACGGGCTCGGTACCGGCAACTGCGAGGATTTGATTTTAAACGGAAGAACCTATTTGCAGCGGGTGATCTATGCGACCTGCGAGGTTCCGATTCCGTTTTTGATGAGCGAAAATATCGGCGTGTTGTGCGCCTCTACTTTCTGGCACGGCATCGATGTGTGCAGCCGGAAAGAAAATGAAATCGGCTGGTTTTTACCCGATGGGGAGATCGATTTTTACATCTTCGGCGGAAATTCGCTGAAAGAAAATTTGCGGCTGTTCACGCGGCTGACGGGCCGTTCCGCGCTGCTGCCGAAATGGGCCTACGGGTTGACATTCATCGACCAGTATAAAGCCGACCAATTTGAAGTGATGCGCAACGCGGCGGATTTCCGCAAGAAGAAGTTGCCCTGCGACATGATCAGTTTAGAGCCGGGTTGGATGGAAAACGAATATGACTTTTCTACCAAAAAAAAGTGGAATACCGAAAAGTTTTATATCGCCGACTGGATGCGGCACGAAGAGCCCGGAAAGCAGATGTTTACGGCAGCATTAAAGCGGTACGGGTTCAAACTGGCGCTGTGGTTATGCTGCCACCACGATTTCACCGCGGATGAGGAAAACCGCGCGGGGAATCCTACCGACTTCGGCATCGAGCCGTGGTATCTGCACCTGCGCCAGTTTGTCAACGACGGGGCGGCGGCTTTCAAGATGGATCCCTGTCAGGTCGTGGACGGCGCAAACGAACAACGTGTTTATGCCAACGGGCGCGGCGAGCCGGAGATGCACAACCTCATGCAGACGCTGTATCAAAAGCAGATGTATTACGGCATCAGCGAGCACACCAAAAAAAGACCGATGCACCATTTCTGCGGCGGCTACACCGGTACGGCTCAATACGGTGCGACGACTACCGGCGACAGCGGCGGCGGGCACAAGACCATGGTCTGGGTTTTGAATTGCGGGCTCACCGGTCTTTCGAACATCACCTGTGATATGGACATCTTTTCGCCGCAGACATTGCATTACTGCTTTTTCACGGCGTGGTGCCAACTCAACAGCTGGTCGGGTTTCCGTCAGCCTTGGTGGGCGGGTGATGACAATGAGGAATGTTTTACGTTCTATGACCGCAACCGGTATGCGCTGCTGCCCTATATCTATTCGGCGGCGATTGAATCCCATCTGACCGGAGTGCCGGTCGTGCGAGCAATGCCGTTGGAATATACCGATAAAGAAGTTGAAAACACGGTAATGCAATTTATGTTCGGCAGCGAGTTATTGGTTGGCGCATTCACGGATAGAGTCTGGCTGCCGAGAAACGAGGTCTGGATCGACTTCTGGAGCGGCAAGGAATATGAAGGCGGGCAGTGGGTTGAGGGCACGACACCCGAAAACCGCGGCGGACCGCTGTTTATCAAGGGAGGTGCTATCCTTCCGACACAGCCCGAGCGGCAGTTCACCTCCTGCGCCGACGAGCCGTTGTTAAATTTGAAAATATACCCGTGCAAATCAAGCGAATACACGCTTTGGGAAGACGACGGGCTGTCGCTTTCCGAGGCGAAGGCAAAAACGGTGTTCACCGTGGAGACCGATAAAAAGACAGTAAAAATAAAACTTGGGCCGAGAACCGGTTCTTTCGAGGGCATGTGTATTCGGATGTACAACCTTTCGGTTCGCTGCGACTGCCCGAAAGAGGTTGTAATCGGAGGAAAGCCGCAGAGTTTTACCTGTGACGGAGGATTTGTTAAATTTGCCGCGCACGACGGGGACGAAGTCATCATCAAACTGTAGAGGATGAAAGAAGCGGATTGAGAAAGGATAACAGCAAGACCCTGAAAACGCATCTGCCGTACCGGCTGCTTTATGCGGTACTCTCAGCCGGGGCGACCGCGTATTATGCCCGAAAAGCCAAAATCGTCTGTGACAATGCGGCCATCAGGAGTTTGAAACCGCCTTTTATCGCCGTCTGCAATCACCCAAGCTTTTTCGACTGGGTTTTGTTGGCGCGGGCACTGCGCCCGCACCGGGTCAACATCATTATGACCCGTTATTATTACTGCTACCGGGTGCTTGCGCCTCTGCTCTCGGGCCTCGGTGCGATTCCGAAAGATTTATTCTCACCCGACCCCCAGACCGTGCGCGCCGCGATGACCGTGATCAAAAAAAACGGATGCGTCGGGGTCTTTCCCGAGGGAAGGCTGTCCCCGGACGGAAAAATCGAGACCTTTCACGCTTCAATTTACAAACTGATGAAAAAACTCGGCGTCCCGGTTGTGAACGTCCACATTGAAGGCAGTTATTTTATCCGCCCGAAATGGTCGCATGAGATGCGTAAAGGAACGGTATACGTCAAAGCCGAGCCCTTGTTTAAGGCGGGAGAACTGGAACAAATCGATGAGCAGACCGCACTCGTACGGCTCGAAAAAGCGCTTGCCTATGATGAATGCGAAACACAAAAAATACGCAGAACGGAATATCAGCACCCTACCATTGCCGAAGGCCTGCATAGAATTATATATTTGTGCCCGAAATGCGGAGCGGAATTTCTAATGAAGACGGCGGGCGATCGGATTTTCTGTGAAAAATGCGGAAACGCCGCAAGGTTAAATTCTTTTTATGATCTCACCGCTGAAGCCAAAGAGTGTGTGATTCCGGCCTCGATCGCGGACTGGTATGATTTTCAGCGCAAACATGAATTTTCACGCATCTGCCGCGACCCTGAAGTAAAAATGTGCGGACATGTGGTTTTGCGGCAGCCGCGGTTTAAACGCGAACCATTTTCCGAAGTCGGAGAAGGGATCGCAACGCTTGACAAAAGCGGGCTTGTCTACGAGGGCACAAGAGACGGCCGGGACTTCAAACTGGAAGTTTCGCTGGATAAATTGAACGCCCTTTTGTATGGGGCAGAATGCGATTTCGAGATCTATGACAAGGGGCAGTTTTACTATTTCGAACCGGACAACTTGTTGGAATGCGTGAAGTGGTCGGTTTTCGGAGAACAGCTCCATACCTATCATATTTCAGAAAAGCGGGATGCGGATGGAACAGTCGGAACAAAGCGGGATTAGAATCGGAAAACGCACTTTTATCAGCACGGTATGCATATTGCTGGCGGTGATGATCTGCGCCGGCGTATTGACTCTTGCGCTGCCTCAGAGCAGTTATGAGCGGGTGATCGTGAACGGCTACGAGGAGATCGTGCCGGAGTCTTACACGGTCACGGAAGGCGCAAAGCTGCCGGTCTGGCAGTGGTTCATGGCGCCGTTTGAAGTGCTCGCCGGAAGCGACGGCAAAATCGCGATCATGATCATCCTGTTCCTGATCTTCATCGGCGGCACGTTTTTGGTGCTGGACAAGAGCGGCGTAATGCGGTATATGCTGACTTCGGTTACGGCGAAGATGGGCAGGCATAAATACGCGCTGTTGGCCGTGATGACGCTTATCTGCATGGCGATCGGTTCGACGATGGGAATCTTCGAGGAATTTGCGCCGCTTGTTCCGCTTGCGGTCGCGCTTGCGCTGACGCTCGGGTGGGATTCGCTCATCGGGCTCGGGATGAGCATTCTGGCGGTCGGGTACGGCTTTTCGGTCGGAACTTTTAACCCGTTCAGCATTCTGGTGGCGCAAAAACTCGCAGGTCTTCCGGTCTTTTCGGGGCTGTTGTTCCGGGTCGGTTCGTTTTTGATTTTCTATGGCATTCTCTTTACCTTTTTATTTTTATATGCCAAAAAGATCGAGAAAAATCCGCAGAAGTCCCTGTGCTGGGAATCGGATAAGGTCATGCGGGAAAAATACCGTTATGACGCGCAGGACGGAACGCTAAACAATGATGCTCTGAAAAAGGCGTCGTTTGTCTTCCTCGGGGCGTTTGGGTTGATCTTCTTATACATTTCGGTTTCGTTAGTTTTGCTCTACGGCGGAAACGGCGCGCTGACCGATTATACGATGCCCATGATGGTGGTATTGCTGACCGCGGGCGGGCTTTTAGCCGGAAAGGTATCGAAATATACAAAGAAGGAGCTTTTGCGCGACTTCGGAAAAGGGATGCTCGCAATGGCGCCGGGCGCGCTGTTGATTATAATGGCGATGAGCGCAAAACAGATCGTGCTCGCGGGCGGGGTCATGGATACGATTTTGCACGGGGCTTATGAATTGATGAGCGGCGTGGGAAAATATCAGGCGATTTTGATCGTATTCGGCTTTGTGCTTGTGCTTGAGTTTTTCATCAGCAGCGCATCGGCCAAGGCTTTTATCGTCATGCCGCTGGTCATGCCGTTTGCGTCTTTGCTCGGGCTGACCCGGCAATCGCTTGTGCAGGGCTACTGTTTTGCTGACGGCTTTACGAATATGTTTTTCCCGACCAATGCCGCGCTTTTAATTGTATTGGGGCTTGTGAATATGTCCTACGGAAAATGGCTCCGTTGGGGATGGAAACTGACGCTTGCAACGGTTGCCGCCTGTGTAGGTCTATTATTACTTGCGGTTAAAATCGGGTACGGCCCCGCGTGATTAGACAACCCGGCTAAAAAACGGTAAAATTAAAGTCAGGAAATTTGAAAGGGCTCTATGATGGAACAGGCATACCAAAAGATCTATGCGTTTTTGGATGAAAACCGTAATAATATGATTGCGGATCTCTGCGAGTTGATTGCTTATAACAGCGTTCGGGGCGAAGCATTGCCCGGAAAGCCGTTCGGAGATGCGCCCGCTGCCGCGCTTGCCAAAACGGAGGAAATCTGCCGCAGAATGGGTCTTGCGGCGGAAAACCATGAGAATTACGCGCTGTCCGCAAAGCTGAACGAAAAGCCGGTGAAACTCGATATTTTGGCGCACCTGGACATTGTGGAAGCCGGGGACGGCTGGGACACCGATCCGTTCAAGGGCGTGATCAAAGACGGGAAAATTTTCGGGCGCGGTTCGTCCGACGATAAAGGGCCCGCGGTCGCGGCGATCTATGCGGCTGCTGCGGTCAAAAAATTCTGTCCGGAACTCTCCGGCAACTGCCGTCTGGTGCTCGGAAGTTCCGAGGAGACGGGAAGCGAGGATATCAAACACTTTTATGCGACGCATAAGAATGCGCCGATGTCGTTTTCTCCCGACGCCGAATATCCGGTCATCAACATCGAAAAGGGCGCATACGGGCCGAAATTCTCAGCGGAATGGGAATCGGACGTATGCTGTGCTTGTGAAGCGTGCATCGCAGGGATGCGTGTTTTAAAACTGGCCGGGGGCAAGACCAATAATATCGTACCCAAAACGGCATGGGCGCAGATTTTAATCCCGGTTCAGGGGGAAATCCTGATTGAGCTTTTGACCATCGCCTGCGAAAAAACCGGGAAAGCGACAGGAGCGGTTTTTGACATTAGACGGGAGTCGTCTGAAGTATACAGGGTCACCGTAACAGGAGAAGGCGCGCACGCATCGATGCCCGAACGAGGCAATAACGCCCAAACCGCGTTAATTAAGATGCTGGCTTCGCTGCCGCTTGCCGATTGCCGCAGTACCCGCGCGATCAAAGCGTTCAACGCGCTGTTCCCGCACGGAGATACCTCCGGGAAAGCACTCGGAATTGAACAAAAAGACGACATCTCGGGCGCGCTGACCTTGAATTTCGGGGTGCTCGACCTCGGGGAGAACGGATTTACCGCGCGCTTTGACAGCCGCGTTCCCATTTGCGCAACAGAAGAGACGGTCTCGAAACCTGTGGCTAAAAAACTTGCGGCGCTCGGATTCACGGTTGACACGCTTCAGATGAAAGCCGCGCACCACACACCCGCGGACAGCGAACTGGTCAAGACTCTTATAAGAGTTTATGAACAGCACACCGGAAAGAAGGGCGAATGCCTTGCCATCGGCGGCGGGACCTATGTCCACGATATCGAGGGCGGGGTGGCGTTCGGCTGCGAGATGCCCGGCGCGGATTACCACATCCACGGGCCGAATGAATACGCCATCATCGACGAGCTGATCAAAAGCGCGAAGATGTTTGCGCAGGCCATCTTTGAACTCTGTGTATGAAAAGAACATTTACCGAACGCTGCGGCCTTTCGCAGATTCAGATCATTATCGCACGGCTCTACGCCGCTGTTCCCTGTGACGCGGCTGAAGTGAAAAAGGTCTTTTTGGGGCTGCACTTCAATGAACTAAGTTCCGAAGAGAGCTTGCTGCTTGCGCAGGCCGCAGCGAGAAACGAATATGCCGGCGTGCCGCCGAAATTTCTGCCCAGACTCAGGGGCGTGCTGGCTTATCATGCAGCCAAAAACGCGGCGGTGATGAGCGAGACCGCGAAACTCATCGGCTATATCCGTGCAGAGGGCATTGACGTGCTATTATGCAAAGGGGCGGCAATCAAATGCTGTTACGGTCAAAACCGGATTCGACACATGTGGGACGCAGATTTTTCGGTAAAAAAACCGGATTTTAAGCGGGCTCTCGAAATTGCACGCGAAAACGGGTATACCGGGTTGGCGGCGCGTCATTCAGTCGATTTGCGCGGGAAAAACGGCAATTTAGCCGACATCCACAAAATATTTATGCGGGAATTACTGATTTCAGGGGACGATGCGGTCTGGAAGCGAGCGCTCCCCGCCGATTTTTACGGGCAAACCGTATTCGTACCCTGCCGGGAAGATTTGATCATTCAATTGATGGCCAATGCGGCGCTGGATTTTGCGCAGCAGCCGATCCCGTTTAAGTGGGTCGCCGATATGGTCAATTTGTTGCCTGAAGCAGATCCCGAAAAGTTGGTCGTTTATGCCAGGGAGCTCGGCGTGGGCGCGCAGGTGGGATCCTCGTTTGCAATTCTGAGCGGCGTTTTGCCGGATTTATGCGATTACGGGAAATTGATTTCGGGCATGAAAGAGAAAGATGATCACGTGATTCTGGAGCGGCTTGCAAAACTCGCATGCAGTTATCCGGTTTATCAGACCGGCTATCAAAAAAAAGGCATGCGCTACATAACCGCCTCGTTGAGGGCAAAATGGGATGAGCACTGTTATCTGTGCGGCAAGCGGCTGTTTTTATATCGGCTGTTTACGTTCCCCGCATTTTTAAAGAACTGCACGGGCGGAGAAGGCCTTATAAAAAGCTTCTTCGCGCGGCTTCGCAGGCACCGTGAGGCAGTAGGATGAGCGCCGTCTCGGAGCGGTTTAGTCAGTGCTGCGCGCGGTATGGAACCGAGCCCGCTGAGCGGTCAATAACCGTTGGCGGCGTTGGGCTGCATCTGCATTTCTCGGATCAGTTACTCGCGGAAACAACAAAAATATCGCTGAATTTTCCGGCGGTCGGCTCGGACTGGGATTTATATATTTATCGGGATCAATTTCCCAAGGCAGTCCGCAACAGGGAAGAAAACAGTTATTTATTTCACAGGGATGATGAACGCATATTCGGTACATTTGGCTTCGACACCGTTTTTGAGGTGGATTTTGCGGCAAAAGAAGGATATGTTTGCTTTGATGCGGACAAACCCGTACCGTTCGAATTTCAATGCCATCCGCTTCGGATTTTACTGCACTATATTATGCGCGTAAGCGGTAAATTACTGCTCCACAGCGCCGCGGTAGGGCTGGGAGATACAGGCGTAATGCTCTCGTCGTGCGGCGGGCGCGGAAAATCAACGCTGGCGCTCTCCTCGCTGATTTACGGGCTGGATTATCTCGGTGACGACTACATCATTTTATCCCGGAACAGCCACCGCGCCGAGATGCTGTATACCAGCGGATATCTGACGCCCGTATCTCTGCAAATGATGCCGACACTGAAGCCATATGCCTGCGCAAAGGACTCATCAAGAGACGATAAGACCCTTTTGGATCTGTCGGATTTTAAGAACAGTTTTTCAACGGGATTTACGGTCGGCGCAATCGTCTTTCCGCAGATCAGCGAATCAAATCAACCGGCAATCAAATCTGTTTCTGCGCAAATACCGACGGCGCATCTGGCTGTCTCCACCGCCGCGCAGATGCCTGATCCGGATAAAAATGAATTCATCGCAGCGGTTATGGGGGCAATCAAAGGAATTCCGACTTATCAGATCACGCTGACGCGCAATCTTGAGGCCAACAGCGCGGTACTCGCGCAGTTAATTAAAAAACTGAAAGAGGAGAAAAACAAATGAACTTTAAACTGAATCGGACGGAAATGTTTTTTGACCTTGCGGACGAACAGGCCGTTATCATCGACACAATGCAGGGGTACTATTATGCCGTCAACAGGTTAGGCTCCGTTTTGCTTGACGAAGTTTTAAAAGGCGGCACGCTTGAAAGCGCCGAAACGGTTCTGAAAGAACTCGGGGGGCCTGCCGATATCGGCGAGCAAATATGTGCGTTTTTCGATCGGCTCAAAGAATATCGGATCATTTTGGAAGATGACGGTAAGGGAGAAGTACATATTCCGCAAACAGCCGTTACCGACGGATTTAAGCTCGAGATTACGCAGTTTGAAGATATGGCTGATCTGCTGACCGCAGATCCGGTTCACGACGTAGACGAGGACATCGGCTGGCCCGAAAAAAAGGACACGCTGTAATGGATGCGATTCTGAAGATCAAATGAAAACAAAGAAATAGAAATTCAACTGAGGTGGAAGCATGCCGAAAATTTCTGTTTTAATTCCTTCTTACAATTACGGGCGTTTTTTGGGGAATTGTCTTGATTCGGTATTTGCCCAAACTTACCGTGATTTTGAAGTCATTGTCGCTGATGACGGTTCAACCGACGATACCGAAGAGATTACCCGTTCATACCCTGTGCGCTATTTTAAACTCGAGCACAGGGGTATTTCTGCAACGCGAAACTTTCTGCTGGAGCAGGCAGCGGGCGATTTCATTTCATTTGTCGACTCCGATGATATATGCATGCCCGAAAAACTGGCGGTGCAGATCGCTGAATTTAAAAAAGATCCGGACCTACAAGCGGTTTTCAGCGCGGTCGAAATCTGGATTGATCCGGAAGTTCGGGAAGTAAATGAATGTGTTGCGGCGGAGTCCGAGAACGTGACGCTCTATTTTCCGAGTGCTTTATTCAGAAAAGAAGCCGTTGAACGCTGCGGAGAATTTGATGAAACTTTACGTATCGGTGAGGATACCGCTTACATGTCAAAGTTTCATCTTCTCAATTTAAAGTATTCGGTCTTGCCCCTGAAACTATACCGACGCCGGTTTCACAATAACAACACGATATATACCCGTAATGCGATAGAAGATCGGGAGCTGTTATTAAGAATCGTCAGGAACATCAGGAGAAATCTGAATGAAAAATAAGATATCCGTTATTATACCGCTTTACAACTGCGAAAAATATATCACCGAAGCCATCGGAAGCGTTAAACGGCAAGGCGTTCCGACGGAGATCATCGTGGCCGATGACGGCTCAACTGACGGCGGGCCGCAGATTGCGGAAGAGTTGGGGGCTAAGGTACTGCGACAGCAGAGAAAACGAACCGCTGCAGCACGCAATGCCGGATTTGAAGCGGCAAGCGGTGAGTACGTTCTGTTTTTGGACAGCGACGATGTCTTAAGCGATGGCGCACTGGCTGCTCTCATGGCCGGGTTTGATTGCAAAACCGATGTAGTATTCGGTAAAATTACCGAATTTATTTCCGAGGAACTGCTGCCGGAGGAAAAAGAAAAACTTCGTCCGAGGACAGAGCCTTTTTCCGGACAATATATCGGCTGTGCATTGCTGCGTCGCAAAGTCGCGAAAGAGACTCCGTTTGATGAAACGTTAAAAACAGGAGAAGCGATTAAATTTACGCAGGCTGTTCGGGAGAGATTTCGGGTGAAACCGATAGAGACGGTCACAATGAATCGCCGCTTACATATGACCAATACCGGGCGCATCGAAAAATCGCAGGAGATGAAGGATTATGCTGCGCTGATCAGAGAGCGTATCAGACAGAAAGTTTAACGATTTGTATCCGTAAGAAAACCGTTCGGGATCAACCCGGGCGGTCTTCTGTTTTTGTAATTCATTACAATTTGCATTTCGATAATTTAATAAGAAATATCAAATTTTATAGAGTTTCATCACTCTTCCGATAATTTAGTTTACAAAGATACCGGATACATTTGGGGTATTTTTCACCGAGGGAAGTGATTACAAAACCGCATCTGCGATAAAAACCGATAGCGTCGTTGTCTGTTTCGGCGGTGATTTGAGCGCAGTGAAGAGATTGGGCCGCATAAGTGATCAACTTCGAACCGATTCCTTGATTTCGGCAATTCGGTATGACGGCGATGCTCATGATTTCGAAAGATTGTGCACCATGATTTGTTAAAACGATAGTGCCAAGAGGTTTTTCTTTATCGAAACAGGCGAAAACGGAGACGTCGGGATCTGCTTGATAAGCGGCAGCACGTAAAGCAAGTTTTTCCGGCGTCGGCAGATACATGCTCAAGGTGAAGACGGAACGGATTGCCGGTTCGTGCAGGCGGTTTTTGATATTGATGATTGTCATAAATAACTCCATATGTCACTTTTAAACGGAATCATACGCATGTTTTTTTCTTTTGCGAAGAAAAACCCAAAGGGCGATTGTAATGATAAGAACTGAAAGACATGCACAAGCAATCCATAAAATTGCCTTGAGAGAAGAATCGGACGCCCCGAAAGCTGATGCAGCCATCAGTTCGGCGTTTGGAATCGTCTTTGTCGTGATCACATATTCGGACATGGTGTTGTTTTGATATGTGACAATGCCTTTTTCGCCGACTGTGAGTCCTTTTGCAATCAGAGTGAATGTGCCGGAAGACGCATCGAATTTGTAGACATTGACCGTTTCGCCCGCAGAAAGTGTTGTTGAAACGGAGAAGGTCGCGGTACCGGGAAGCGCACCGTGGTGTTGGAATCCGTAAGTGAAGCTCTTGTAATCCGAACCGATTTGATCCAGCATGGTTTTTTCGTGTACCGCGTGAGTGAATCCGATGTTTATTAACTCTTGTTCGTCGGCTGTTTTAATCTCTTTTCCTGCAAAGGTGATGTCTGCGCCTTCCTGCCGGAAGGTGATAGACGCTCCGGAATTGCCTTTCAATACGGTAAAATATGCGCCCGAAACGACGGTGCCGGTTTCAGTAGTCAATTCAACCGAGTACGCGCCGCCCTTTTTGCCGTTGATTTCGGCGACAAGCGCTCCGTAGTCCAGTACCGATGTCTGCCGGTCGATGGGATTGACAAGGCCGATATCGTTTGCACCGATTTGCCGGACGGTGTTGTATCCGTTTTTATATGCCGCCATTTCTTCGCTGACGACGTTTTGCAGATTTGCCTTGAGTTTCTCCAGTTCCTCGGTTGAAAGCGGCAGTGTCGGGGCGGATGGGTCGTAATAATGATACCGGTCGCAGACGGGCGTGTTGTCGCTCATAATGACCGTTTTGCTCATATAAATCCTATTTTGACCGGAAAGGTTTGTTCCCGTCAGGTAGGAAGTATTCATCATCGTCGCAAGCGTGATCGTGATGGATGTGTCCCAGTGGATGAAATATGCGCCGTCGCAAGTTTCCCGGTCATGGGTATAGACGTCTTTGGGATCATCACATCGGATAGTCAAGTTGTTGGGTGGTGTTTGACCGGCGAACAAGTCCGGCACAACGGTCTGAACCGGTTGATTGCCCGGATTGATTTTGGCAATCGGCACAACGGCGGAGGCCGTATCGGTGTATCCGGAGCTGGAAAAGCCGGTCTTGCGGGAGAGAAGGGGCGTTGTCACTTCCAGTGTGCAGGTTCGCTGATCCGAACCTGCGGCGTTGCTCGCCTTGACGATGAATTCGTAGGAACCCGTTTTAATGCCGTCCGCGGTTCCGCCTTTGACATGCAGTATACCCGTGGAGGCGCCGATTGTGACCTCAGCCGGGACGGGGATGCGGGCGTTCACCGCCTCCAGCGACCACACGATTGGTGCACTGCCTGTGGCTTTGAGCTGCACTGTATAGTCGGCAGTGAAGCGGGACATGGAAAATTTGTATCCGTCTCGCCTGTTTTCCAATACGGGTGCAGTGAGCGGCGCTACGACAAGGGTGCATTCGTGCTGGTCGCTCCCTGCGCTGTTGACTGCTTTTATGACAAAGGTATAAGTGCCGGGGGCGACGGATTTAACCGCTTTCAGCAAGCCGGTAGAAGTGTCGATGGAAACGCCGGTCGGTGCGGGTTTACCGCCGGATAAAGCCAGTTCCCAGGTGATGGGCGTGCTCCCCGTGGCCTTGAAAGCGACGGTCAGATCCTTGCTGCCGTCCATGGTGAGATAGGTGTTATATTCGTCCGCGTAAATCACGGGAACTTGCTGCCCGGACACGGAAGAAGATACTGACGCAGAGGAGACCGATGATTCGGACGGTTTTGAGGATGAAGTCACCGTATTCTCCGTGACCGTGAGGGTAAAAGTTTGGCTGTCGGGCGGGGAGGAATCGTTGCCCTTTTTGGGGTCTTTTCCATTCAAAACCGAAAGGGCAATACCCTCTTTTGCGTGGATGGTAAAGACATATTCACCGGGGCTGAGGGTTTGAGGGATATATAACAATCCGGTTTTTTCATCGATCCAGACCCGCCGGGGCGCGCCTTCCAAACTGAACCGGGGTAAAAATCCGTCGGCTGTCACCTGAAAGGATGACTCGACCCCGGCAGAGACCTGCGTGTGGTCTTTGCTGGTGATTTTAATCGGGTTGGGGTGTTCCTGCCACACCCATTGCACGGTCACGCGCTGGGCGTAAAGCGCCGTTCCGTCTGGATTCCCCTCGGCCGCAGGAATGAGCGTAAGAGGACCCTGCCGAACCGTTGTGACAGGATTTTGCCCGTAACCCTTGTAGTCCTGCGAAGAAAATCCGGTCACCGCGTAGGACAGCATATCCGCCGTGACCGCGCGGGTTCCGTTCAGGTTCGCGATCCAGATGTATTCATCGTATTCCATTTGATTGACGACCTTGCCGCCTTCGGTCAGCGTTTTTTGGGAATCCTTTACGGCATTCAACGAGCGGGTGATCTGAAACTCCGGCATTCCCGGTGTGATACCGTAAAATGTGACGGGTCTGACCGCGTAGTTGATTTGCAGGTATGCAAATACGCCGATCCAGGCGGGCGGATAAACCGGGGCGTATTTTGCTTCTCCGTTTTCGTAATAGAGAAATTGCTCGCCCGTCTGTTCGAGCACATCAATCACACCGGGAGCGTGCGTATTGCCGTCTTTATCCCGATAGGGGTTGCGGGTGTCGAATACGCCTTTCTCGTCGGTATCGGTGCGGGCTGTCCCGCTGACAGTGTATGCGCGGTGTTTGGCGGAGGTCTCCATGCCGTAATCGTTAAACGGAGAGACGAAAATCGGGCCTTGATAATAGGTCAGTTCGGTCTGTTCCTCATCGGGATTCAAGCGGTTTGCGTCCCATATGATCGTACGCACGGGTTCCACTTTGCCGGTGATATAGTCGTTGAACAGATCTGTTTGGGTGATGGTGATGTCTATAAAAGGCAGAATCGGTTTTGCCGGCCCGACAAAAAAGGTCTGCGGTACAGTGTTCCCGTTCTTGTCTTTTACCTGCCCGATGAATTCCAGCCAGATTTGATCCCCTTCGTAGCAGATGTCGGGGTTTTCTTCAAAGAATTCGCCCTCGATGTTGGTCTCGGAAAATCCGGTATCGGGATAAGTGCGTAACCGCTGTGTGAGCGGGGTTTTCACGTCCGCTTTTGCCGCCGATAAAATCGTCTCACGTTTCGCGGCGTCAAAGGAACCGATCAGTTTTTTCGGTATAATCCAAATACGATAATCCAAACCAACGGAGGATAGATAAGCGCCGCCCGTTTGCGTCGGTTCTTCTTCGATCAGGCCGCCGACACGTCCAGGACTGATATAGGTCTCTAAAAAACTCACCCGATAGCCGTGCATGTCGGGCTGCTGCTTTTTATAAATCGTCGGACGAGCGGTTAAAAGATTAAAGTTTTCGTCCGCGAGTGTGACATAGATGTCGATGCTGGCGTATAGCTCGACATCCATCATAGAACCGTCCGAGTCCACATTGACGCCCGCTCCGAGCAGTACGCCCGCACCCGCCAAATCAAAGCCGAACAGCTCTATGCCGAGCATCGGACCGAATTTGATAAATCCGTTGATCTGACCGTTCAACCCGCAGTCGCCGGAGAGTTTGGGCGGCTCCGGTTCAAAGATCGGTTGAAAACTGGTGGGAACATATAAAAAAGTGCCGCCTTTGATGCCCATTTTACACGAGCTGGTCTCCCGCGCCTCGATATCCAGTCGGATTGTGCCGTCCATTCCGATGACGGCGAAAACGCCGCCGTATACAGAGCCGATGCCGAAAGGAATGTCAATGCCGAGAATCGGAACGCGGATTTCCTCGTGAACTTCCGCGTCCAAGGTGGCGACGAGATAGCACTCCTGCTGTAGCGTCAGGGATATCTCGTAGCCGCCGTTGCAGGAATACCGCCCGGTCAATTGGATGCCGCCGATGGCAATACCGCCCGAAAGCCCGACATAAATAGTGGAATTACCGACCTTCCCCTGCACGGCAGGGACATCTTTAAAATCCAGCTCAATCAAATTATCGCCCGTTAAGTACTTGAATTTTTTATCGCTGTCATCCACGGTTGAGAGCGGTTTTACGGCGAGCTCCACATTCGGCGCAAAACCGGTGATGTTGGCTTTGTTGAGCTGCACGGTATCTTCTTTCAGTTCGAAATTGCCGACTATCTCGTGCAGTTCGGGTTTCGTGACCGAATACGTGCCCTCCAGCGGTTTTACCAACTTATTCAGCTCCGGGTCCGAATCGAAGATGCCTGTATATTGGGTTTCAGACGAGATTTTAAAAGCGGTGCCGGCCGCCTCATCGACAACCACCGAACCGTTTTTAAGGACTTTTCCGGCGGCGTTGTCCAATACCGCTTTTGAGATATAACCGCCTTTTTCCACGATGCGCCCGGGCGAGAGCTTTTGTTCGGTGCTTCCGGATAAAAGCTGCCCCGCGTCTGCGAGTTTTTCGGAGATATGATCAATCTTGGTGACACCGGGGGAAAGCGTGTATTTGATTTTGTCTTTGGAAAATGTAGCGGGTTGTTCGCCGCCCACTTGTGCGAGCCATTTGGCAGTTGCGGGTAAAAAATCATTCTCAAACGCGGTTTCAGACGGCAGACCTTTCAAATCTCCGGAGGTATAAATCGATGTTTTAAATGCATCCGTAAAGGTCACGCCAGCAGCTGGCGCAACAGCTGCAAATACCGATAATGAAGGGGCAAGGGTAGTTCCCAAAAGGAAGAGCGATACCAGCAATGCAAAAAATCTTTTCATAATTGACCCCCTCTGTTCTTGTAGGTACATCGATTCATTTAATTGCGGACAGTATCCAACACTTGTATTTTAGCACAATGAAATCCGGTTGACAAGAGCATTATAAAACCCGAGGACGAACAACAAGTCGATCCTCGGGTTGCGGTTTATGACTGTACGGGATAAAAATAAGGAGTTTTTGCCGCGACAGATAGTCCTATGGTTGCTAACGTTCGATTTTGATCTCTACATCTTTGGGCAGTGCGAGACCGGCTTCGACTTCCATCGCTTTGAGCATGGCGGTGCAGACCGGGCAGGCGGTATGTTTAAGATGCGGGGACATGACACGATAGATTTCGGTCTCGCAGGATTTTTTAAACATCTCGATAAGCGGGTCCATCGGCTCGAGTCCTTTTGCACCCGACATCACCATGGGGCAGTTGCTTTCTACTTTGAGTTCGATCAGATCGTCGTCGTTGGCAGTTGCGGTGATCGTGGTCTCGAAGCCGCAGATACCGGATTTGACATGCGCTTTTGCCATGGTTATTCACCTCTTTCTTATGATAATGATATTTCCGCGTGCAGGGCATCTCCCGTAAGCGGAATCAACAAGCCGTCGCCCTCGGGCTTTGCGCCGGAGAGTTTCGGGGTGACTTTGTCCGGGGTGCGGACATGTAGGAAAATGCTTTCGAGCGGAATATGGCCGGGTTTATGGGTGAAGTCAAAGAGCAGCGTAGAACCTTTGCGTTTGAGGGTATAACTGACATCCCCGAAATCGGTGCGGATGTCTTCGATATGAATGTGTTCCCCGTCGGCCATCCACTCGCGCGGCAGCATGCGGGCGATGTGAAGCATATTGCCTTTTTCGGTCACAAGACCGTCACGGATAAACTGCATTAAGGCGTTAGGGGTAAAGGTGTGTTGGATATCACCCGTGATCTTGGTCGCGCCGGGTTCGGGCATGCGCTCCTCGCACCAGGTGAACAGCGGCGTTCCGTGATTGAGAGTGATCGGCAGATAGGCAGCGGCTTCGTCGATCTCGCCGCGCGCGATATGGCCTCTTGCGATCTGATCGAGCGCCATCGCGACCCAAAGGCCGCCTTTCATCCAGCCGAGATCGACCGGAACGCCGCCTTCGCTGCGGGTACGGGTCAAATGGCGCATCGTGCCCTCGGCAAGCGGATCGAACGGACTTATCAGATCGACGCCTTCCATAAACGGAAGCACTGCACCGAACCGACTGCCCGAGGTCTTGCCGGGTACAGCGGGAATCCAGCGGTAGCCGTCCTCCTCAATCGAGCCGCGCTGCATGGCCTCGTAGGTGCAAGCCCAGAGGTCGTCAAGTTCGGGTTGCAATTCCGCGACAATTTCAGGTTGATTTAAAACTTTGGCGGCATAAATAACGTCTTTGAGGGTTTGGCAGTGGGCGACGCTCGCCATATAGAAATGGCCGAAATAGTCATCGCCGTCCATCAGGCCGCCGTCACCCATGCTGCGCGGCAGCATGCCGTAATAGAGTACCTTTTCGCCGTTTTCATCGGTGATTTTGGTTTTATTCCGAGCGTTCTTAATATACCGGCAATGCGCAGCCATGCGCTCCATCGGGATTTTAAGGGAGTTCTTGTCGCCTGTGAGTTCGTAATAGCGGATATAAAAGTGCATACGGTACATCTGCGTCCACAAAATGTGATGGCCCCAGACGCGCACATCGTCCCAGCGGCCGTTCGGCTCCTGGAACAACATCAGAATGTCGACCATCTCGCTTGAGATGTTTAAAAAGCCAAAGGAGGCCAGTATCTGTGAGGCGATGGTCGGCTCGACGGTGTTGGTGGCGCGGTACATATCCGAGCCCGCGACTCCGCCTATGTAACCTTCGATTGCGCGCTCACGCATGACAAAGATGTCGGCAAAGCAGGCGTAAAAAGCATCCTCGATCATCTTGTCGGGCAGCTCAATTTTACTGGCCTGTTCAAAGATTGCCGCCCATTTCGACAGACCCCATTCGATCTCGGCGTCCCAATCACGGCTTGTCCGCTCCTCGAGCGAATCGAAGGTGATTTTGCGCGGGATAACGAGATATAAAACACGTTCTTCGCCGGGTGCAAGCGTCACGCCCATGCGGGCTTGGCGCACTTTTTTTGGCTTGATATCGTCGCCTCCGATGCAGAAAGCCAACACGCGGTCGGCACGCTCGTTCATATGAGGTAGCAGAGCATTATAACGGGCGTCTTCCTCCATCCAAAGGAGGTTGAAGCAAAAATGCTTGGAAAGGGCGTTGATGTCGAGTTCGACCGGTTCGTTGCCGGTATTCGCGGCTGTGATGCGCATTGCCATGGCGTCGCGGCAGGGAGCGGTGAAGGTATGTATGGAAGCAGAGTTACCCGAAAGCGTGCATTCCAGCGCGGGATAACGGTTTTGATAGCGCTGATACGCAGTTGTTTTCATCGGCTCCCCGTTTTCGGTGGCGGAGACATTGATGATCCAATCGATGCGCGGCCACGCGAACGCGCCGAACGGCACCTTCGTCAAATCGCCGTCGGACCACGAGAGCGTGATCTGGTCGTCGTTTACATCGGCGAGCAGCTTAAAGCCATCGGAAGGAAGGCATACGGTCAGCCGGTGGGGAAATCCGAAAGCATGGGAAAAATCGATTTGAGTGCGCATAAAACCTCCTGCGTGCGAAAGGTCTTTCACACGTGATATCATGAAATTCGGTTGAATTTTTCAAGAAAAAACACTGCTCCCCGCCATGTCGTAGATGCGGGTTTTTGATAACCTGCCTAATTTCTTAAACAGGAGGGATGCCGCCGACCGGGTTTGTGCTTCCAACTTCCGCGCGCGGGGCGCGGGAGGCCTGCATTCCTGCCGGCCGAGAAGGCATCCGATTACGAGAAGTTGTAGGGTTATAAAAACCGCAATTCGCATACATGGCAGGGAGAAAGCGAATTCGAAGAATTCGCTTTACATGGATATTTTGTTTTGCAAGAATATCTCTTGCGAGATATTCTTGATGCGCTGAATAGGGCTTAGTTAGAATTCGCTTGGCAGGAATGTCTCTTGTGTGACATTCTCGGCATTGATATTATGCACAGAGTTTAGAATTATTCGTCGGCGTCCTTATCCTCGTCTTCATCTTCATCGGATTCGGGTTCTTCTTCAAAAGCGGCTTCAAAAGCGGCGGAGACCCGCTCAAATTCTGCGTCGTCTTCGATGATCTCGAAGATTTCTTCCCCGTTTTCTTCGATGACTCGGACGATATAGACGTCTTCATCGTCATGGTCATGGTCGCATTCATCATCATTGCAGACGGGCAGAAGTGCCGCGTAGTGTTCTCCGTCGAGTTCGAGTTCCCGAATGATCTCAAATTCGTATTCGGTGCCGTCCTCATCGGTGAGGGTGACAAAGTCATTGCCGTATTCTTCGCTCATGATGGTTACCTCCGCAAATAAAAAAGTTAAGAGATGATTTTGATGACATTGACGGAGCCCGGACGCAGATAGAGATATTCGCTTAGCGGGCTGAGAACACCTGTCTGCGCATAATCGCTGTTTTCGTCAGTGACAAAGAAACGCGCTTCGTGCTTCTTGGGGAGCCCTTTGATATCGAATTTATATTCGCGCGCGCAGCCGGTATAGTTGGCGATCAGAATTACCTTTCCGGCATCGGACTTGGCTGCGAGTATTTCGACGCCGTCGGCGCTGCCGGTACACTGAACTTGATTCATTCCCGCGGTTTCATGAAATGCCGCCAATGCATAATAGGGCTTTTGGGGGACGCCGTGCCGGTCGAATCCGGATTCCCAGAGACCGCCGTCATCGTTGCGGTAGAAGTTCGCAATTTGAACCGGCAGGTTTTGAAAAATGATCATAGCGCCGAGGATATAACTTGCCGCCCGGGCGCTTTTCATATCTTCAAACAGGGCCGCGCAGAAGTGTTCCCCGTTCGGGTCGCCGAGTTTACGCCAAATGTCTTCGAATTCCCAGATATAATTATATTCGGTACAAAGCAGTTCGAGATCGGAATAACCGCTTTTTTCGAGGGTCTTTGTGATATAGTTTACGCGGTCGCGCAGCTTTTTGAAACTGTCTCCGTAGGCATGGAACGAAAAAAAGTCAAAGGCGTGCGGGAATTTTTTAAGTGCTAAGAGAAAGTTTTCGAAAAAGACCCTTCGGGACGGCTCGTCGACCGCGCAGGAGGCGTATCCGCCGATTCTGAGCGCGGGGAACCGCTCTTTTAGTATGGACGAAGCGGTGCAGTAGAATTCGTAAAATTGTTCGGGAGTTCCGCTCCACTGACCCGCCATGGCCATATTGGGGTTTCCGAGGTCGGCGTCAGGTTCATTCCAGATCTCCCAATACTCTATATCGTAGGAGAATCCGTTTGCCCAGCCGAGGTTATAATGCTCAATGATTTTGCAGCAGATGCGGGCCCATTTTTCGTAATCCTTCGGGGGACGGTTGTGGAAGCGGAACGGGCCGCCCTCCATACTGCTGCCGAGCCGATAGATGACGTCCATGCCTGCGTCTTTGATCGATTTCAGGTAATAATCGGTCGGAGCAAAAAAGTAATTGCCCGGATCGTTTTCGTCGGCGTCAAAATCGGGAAAGACCGCATGGACGTCGACACAGGCGAGATTGCCGATGTAACTGTCGTGCATGCGGGTATAGGGCGGGCTGACCCGCTTAAAATACTTCGCCGTGCGGAAAGTCGGCGCATTGCAGGTGCCGTTGACTGGCTTGATCGGCCCGATAATTTTATCGAAATCGATGGAAAAATCGGATTTAATCGGGCGGTATTGATATTGATTGAGCAATATCTCCATATAATTTATTGTTGTGCGACTCCACCGTAGAACACGATGTCGATGCTGTTGATCACGACATCTTCGACCGGTTTGTCGTTTTCATCGGTCTTGACCGCCGCAATTTTATCCACTGTATCCATGCCGTAGAAAATGAAGCCGAAGACGGTGTGTTTATAATCGAGCGAAGGTGTTCCGCCGTATTGGCGGTAGACATCGATGACCTCGCTTGAGAAGCGGGACGGAATCTGCTGCATCTGAGAGATCAGGTCATCGGTGACTGTGTCGAGCTGTACGACGAAGAACTGGCTGCCGTTGGTATTGGCTCCGGCGTTTGCCATAGAGAATGCGCCGCGGAAATTGCGGGCATCGGTGCTGAATTCATCGTTGAATGCATGACTCCAGCAACTGTCGCCGTAATAGCCGGTGCCGGTCGGATCGCCGCCTTGAATCATGAAGTCCTCAATGACCCTATGGAAGATGATGCCGTTATAATAACCGCCGGTCGCAAGTTCTTTGAAGTTCGTCACGGCGAGCGGTGCGGCTTTCGGGAAAAAGCGAATGCAAAAATCGCCCATTGAAGTATGCATGACGGCGATTTCTTCGCCGACATCGGGCTCGCCGTAAAGGCCGAAGTTGTAATTGAGGATCTTGTCTTTTGCTTCCGCGGGAAGCGTAACGGTCTGGGTGGCATAAGCCTTGTCGGAGACCGAAGGTGTGCTTGAGGTTTTGCCGTCGATAATCACGGTTTTGTCACATCCCACTAAAAAAATAAAGATTACGAGAGTCAGCGCGAAGAGTTTTTTTGCCATGTTCGAGTACCATCCTTTATTCGATAATATCCGATTAAACGCCGAGAATTTGATTGAGTCTGTCACGGGTCGTCAAAATATATTCGTCGGTGCGCGGATATTGTTCAAAAGTGAGCGTGCCGTCCGGGTCGATCAGCTTTATCACAGCGGATTTTCCGATTTTGGCTGCAGCGGCGTTGAACGCGCGCAGGTCGCACAAGGCCTCGTAAAAATGCAGGTAATGCAGCGAGAGCACCGGGCCGTCTTTACCTGGATAGACTGAGAACGCATCGCCCGCCGGGAAGACGCTGTCGCCGTCGGTATCGCGCCACGGGTCAAGCGATGAAATCGAAAGATGGGAGTTCCAGAAGTTATAACCCCACTGCAAAAATCCCGCGATGTCGTATTTGAACAGCTGGCTCGCAATCACGCGGGTGCGGCGTCCGGGCATCGCGATAAACCGATTGCTGACTTTGTCGCCCTGACCGCAGCAGTAGTATACCCACAGATCGGGCACTTTTGCCGAAATAAACGCTCCGGCATGATCCGTGGCTGCCACCGGTCTTTTTAATAGCCCGTCTTTATAATAATCCAAATTGCTCAGCGCGTCAATAATTTTTTCCGCCGGAATGAATTCCCGAATCAGCGCCGCGCCGTCTTTATAGTTTTCAACGGAGGTCTCGTTGGGCTCGTCGGAGACATGAAAGACGCAGCTGTCCCAGATGCCGGTGTTTTTTAAATACGCGGTCAGAGCCGTTAAAAACTGTCGCAGGAACGATTTGTATTCGGGACCGTGCGCGTCGGTCTCCCAGCCGAAGATACGCTGCTGCCTGCCGTTCTGCTCCGCAATGATTTTCGGCGCGTTTTTTGCGCCCCACTGGGTGAACAGGTGGGAGATTTCAAAATATTCCATTCCGGCGCGTTTGGCGGTTTCGATCCAGCGGGAGAGCAGGGTGAAGTCAAACTCGTATTTACCGTGATTTGATTTTACAGCGATCAGTTGAACGGTCGGGCGTTCGGTGCCGATTCGCGTGTCTAATGCAGGGGTGAAGACCGGCGTCAGTATCATATTCTGCCCGTGGGCGGCGGCGGTTTTCATGTATTTTTCGATCAGTTCCCAATGTTTTTCCGAGAAGATGGGGACGCCGTAATACTGTGCGATGCAGTCGGAATGGAACCACTGGGTGTTGATGAGTTTTTGTTTGGGCAATTCAAATCCGATCAAATCGAGATCGAATTGGACCGCGGTCAGTTCGCCGTGTTCGCTGTCGCCGAAGGCAAACATCAATTTGTGCGTCCCGGGTTCGGGGCGGAATTTCGCCAGATCGACACTGACGAGCAATGAGCGCCATTCCTGATTGACCGCCGCAAGTTCGCCGCCTTTTTCAAACGGAAGCAATGCGTCGGGCAGCAAACCCGGTGAACGGGTGATATAATCGCCGTCATCGACATTTGGGTAACAGGGCAGTTTGACCGGAACGAGTTCAACCCGAAAAAGCGAAACCGCTTCGGCAAGGTCTCCCGCGACGCCCACGGTATAATAACCGCGCATGCTGTCGGGGCTTTGCAGCGTATAAGCAATTTGAAACGAGAACTTTTCTCCGTTACAGGCCGAAAACCGCTCGAAGCCGCCTTTTGGTTCGGCTTTCGGCAGGACTTTTTCAAGCGAAGAGCAGGTTTTCAACAAAATCGGCATCGTAGGGTTCCTTTCATGCTTAAGGTAATGTAGGGGCGAACTGCGTTCGCCCGTCAGAATGCCCTGAAACGATGAGTAATGGCGGGCGAACGCAGTTCGCCCCTTCATTATCATCATTATTTTTCTTCATTGCTCCTCATTCGCTCCGCAGCATTTTTTGTACTTTTTGCCGCTGCCGCAGGGGCAGGGATCGTTGCGGCCGACTTTTTTGCCCTTGTTGACCACAGTTGAAACGGCCTTCTTTTCCTTGGGTAATTTTTCGCCGTGGACAGCTTCGGAGGGTTTCGCCAGCTGAGTTCGCTGCATCGGAGCCGCGGGACGCGGCATGACGGTCAGAATCGCGCGTACGGTATCTTCCCGGATGATGGCGACCATCGCGTCGAACATCTCAAAACCCTCGACACGATATTCGACCACCGGGTCGCGCTGGCTGTAGGAACGCATATAGATACCCTGTTTGAGATCGTCCATCGCATCGATGTGATCCATCCACTGGCGGTCGACATTTCGCAGCAATAAAATGCGCTCAACTTCACGCATGTTTTCTCCGAAAATCTTTTCGCGCTTTTCGTATTCAACGTCGGCGCGTTTTTGCAGCAGGTCGATGAAGCCCTGTTTGCCCATCTTGTGAATGTCCTGCGGGGTCAGGTCTTTGAAGTCGTTATCGGCGCACAGCCACCCTTTGAAGTGCTCGCGCAGCCCGTCGACGTTCCAATCGGCGCTTTCGCCGTCGGAGATGAAGGTGCCGACGCCGCTCTCGATACACTCGGTGATCATATTCGTGATGACCGGTTTCAGATCTTCGCCGTTCAAAACGCTTCTGCGCTGACCGTAGATGATCTCGCGCTGGCGGTTCATAACGTCGTCGAATTGCAGAACACTCTTGCGGGTCTCAAAGTTGCGCTCCTCGACGCGTTTCTGGCAGTTTTCGATCAGCTTGGAAAACATTCCGGCTTCAATGGGCTGATCCTCGGGGATTTTTAGCGTCTCCATCATATTGGTGAGCCGCTCGCCACCGAACAGACGCATCAGGTCGTCTTCAAGCGACAGGAAGAAGCGGCTTTCACCGGGGTCACCCTGACGGCCCGAACGGCCGCGCAGCTGGTTATCGATACGTCGTGACTCATGGCGCTCGGTGCCGACAATAAACAGTCCGCCAGCCGCGACGACTTCCTGCGCGGCATCGGAGATTTCGGCTTTATGCTTCTCCAAAAAGGCACTGTACTTTTCACGGGCGGCGATAATCTCGGCGTCGTCTGTCTGGGAACGGCTTACCGCGTTTACGATCATCTCATCCTCGAAGCCCTCTTTGACCATGTCGTTGCGGGCCATGTATTCCGCGTTGCCGCCGAGGATGATATCGGTGCCGCGCCCGGCCATATTGGTCGCGATCGTGACCGCGCCTTTTTTACCGGCCTGCGCGACGATCATCGCCTCGCGCTCGTGGTGCTTGGCGTTCAGGACTTCGTGTTTGACGCCCCGGCGCTTAAGCATTCCGGAGATGATTTCCGATTTTTCGATGGACACCGTGCCGACCAGTACGGGTTGTTCTTTTTCGTGGCAGGCAATAACCTGTTCGACGATGGCCTCATATTTGGCTTTTGTGGTTTTATAAAGAACGTCGTCGTGGTCGTCGCGGATCATCGGCTTGTTGGTCGGGATCTCGATGACGTCAAGCGAATAAATATCCCGGAATTCCTGCTCCTCGGTCAGCGCAGTACCCGTCATACCCGAGAGTTTATTATACAAGCGGAAGAAATTTTGGAAGGTGATGGTCGCAAGCGTTTTGGACTCGTTCGCGACCTTGACGCCTTCTTTGGCTTCGATCGCCTGGTGAAGTCCGTCATTATAACGGCGGCCATACATCAGACGTCCCGTGAACTCGTCGACGATAATGACTTCGTTGTCTTTGACGACGTAGTCGACGTCGTTTTGCATGATTCCGCGCGCGCGAATCGCTTGATTGATATAATGGGAGAGCGAGCTGTTTTCGGCATCGGAGAGGTTTTCGACGTTGAACGTCTTTTCCGCTTTTTCGATGCCGTTGGCGGTCAGGGTGGCGGTCTTGTGCTTTTCATCGACGACATAGTCGGCGTTGGCGAATTGCTCGGTGTCCTCCATGTCCTGTTTGTCGTCGACTTCTTTGATCTTGATCACGCGCAGGCGTTTGGCGAAATCGTCGGCGAGCAGATACATCTCGTTGGATTCTTCGGCCTGGCCCGAGATGATGAGAGGTGTTCTCGCTTCATCGATCAAAATCGAGTCGACCTCGTCGACGATGGCGAAGCTGTGGCCGCGCTGCACCATCTGGGCTTTCTGAACGACCATGTTGTCGCGCAGATAGTCGAAGCCGAACTCGTTGTTCGTGCCGTAAGTGATATCTGCGGCGTAGGCCTTTTTGCGCTCGTCGTTCGGAATATCATGCAAAATCAGACCTACGGACATGCCGAGGTAGTTATAGAGCCGCCCCATCCACTCGCCCTGGAATTTGGCCAGGTAATCGTTTACGGTGACAATGTGAACGCCGTTGCCGGCAAGCGCGTTCAGATAAGCCGGCATGGTCGCGGTCAGGGTCTTGCCTTCGCCGGTCTTCATTTCGGCGATACGGCCCTGATGCAGCACGATGCCGCCGATGACCTGCACCGGGAACGGCTTTTGTCCGAGCACCCGTACGCTGGCTTCACGGCAGGCGGCAAAAGCATCGGGCAGAATCTCATCGAGCGACGCCCCGGCCTCCAATTTCCCGCGCAGCCGCTCGGTCGTGCCGCGCAGCTCCTCTTCGGTCATATTTTTATATTTTTCTTCGAGGGCAAACACCTGATTCGCGATCGGTTGAACGCGTTTCAGTTCACGCTGGCTGTGTGTGCCGAAGATTTTTTCAGCAAGTCCCATTCTTTTATCTCCGTTCATTCCCGTCAAAACGGTATCAATCTTTTTCATTTTTGGTTGCATTCGCAGCCATTTTGCATTATAGCACAGCTCTATGAAAAAATAAAGTCGGCGAGCGGGCACTGCTCGCTCACAAACGCGCCGGCATGATGCCTGTTTCAAACGCGTCATAGAATCTGCGTGCCGTTCGCCGCATAGCTCGCGCTTCCAACCCTTTACCTCCCTTGTTAAAGGAGAGGGAAGCGTGCCGCAAACGACACTAACACCTTACAGTGGCGGTGAGATTTTTTTAGGGGCGTTCATATATTCAAAACACGCTTTCGACTTCGGTGTTTATCATAGGGACGCAATCACTTGTTCGAACAAAACCTGTTATCCTGTGAGGTTGCAATTATATGCTCATCATGTTAAAATAAGGGTGAATTTTTATCGGGAGGGATGGGCCGTGATTCTTGTCGTCGACGGCAACAGCATCATCAATCGCGCTTTTTACGGCATCAAACTGCTCACGACCAAAGACGGGCGTTTTACCAACGCCGTCTACGGTTTTTTGAACATGCTCGACGCCATCCGCGAACAGGTGAAGCCCGACGGAATTGCGGTCGCGTTCGATTTGCACGGCAAGACCTTCCGCCACGAGATGTATGAGCCGTACAAGGCCGGGAGAAAGGGCATGCCCGAGGAACTCGCCGCGCAATTACCCGTAACCAAAGAAGTTTTGGCTGCGCTCGGCTGCGAAATCGTAACCTGTCAGGGTTATGAAGCAGACGATGTTTTGGGTGCATATGCAGCCGCTTGCGAAAAAGTCGGCGAGCCTTGTGAAATCGCGACCGGCGACCGCGACAGCTTGCAGCTGGTTCGTCCCAATGTTTCGGTCCGGATTGCCAAAACCACCATGGGCGCGGCGGATTCGGTATTATATGATGAGGTAAAAATCCGGGAAGAATACGGTGTTCCGCCGAAAGCACTGATCGACGTCAAGGCGCTCGCGGGCGACAGTTCCGACAACATCCCCGGCGTGGCGGGCATCGGTCTCAAAACCGCCTGCGATTTAATTGCAAAATTCGGGTCGCTGGATGGCGTCTATGATCATCTTGACAGCCCCGAGATCAGGGACGGCGTGCGCAAAAAGCTGACCGAGAGCCGTGAAAACGCCTATATCTCGAAAGAACTCGGCGCGATTGTAAGCGATTTACCGCTGAAAATCGATTTGGAAGAACTGAAAGCAAGAAAACGGGACGACGCCAAACTGCGCGCGCTGTTTGTCGAGCTGGAGTTTTTCCGGCTGCTCAAAAAATACGGACTTGAAAATGTGACAGCTGAAACCAAGGTGATTCCGGTTATAAAAGAGCAAAAAGAGCGGGACAGCCGCGATATTTACGACCTCAAGAGTTATCATAAACAGCATCCGGATGAAGTTTTACCCGATAATGTGTTTGATCCGATGTTGGCGGCCTATTTGATCAACCCGCTGGCAAACAGTTATGCGCTCGACCGGCTTTTGACCGAATACGGCTGCGGCGAAGATGAGTTTTCGTCGTTGTGTCAGTTGCTCTCGGAAAAGGTTGACGACATGGGCATGACACCCCTGCTGCGAAATATCGAACAGCCGCTTGCCATGGTACTCGCCGATATGGAAACCATGGGAATTCGGGTCGAAAAGAACGGATTGGAACGGTACGGCGCCGAGATGATCAATATGGCCGAAGCCGTCAAACAGGAGGTCTATGAATTGGCGGGTGAGGAGTTCAACATCGGCTCCCCCAAGCAGCTATCGCACATTCTGTTTGAAAAACTCGGTCTGTCGTCAGGCCGCAAGACCAAAAGCGGCTTCAGCACCGACGCGGATGTGCTCGCCAATTTGGCTTTGGAAAATCCGATTGTCGAGAAAGTCCTATTATATCGGCAATATACCAAACTGGTCTCGACCTACTGTGAGGGACTTTCCAAACAAATCGCCGAAGACGGCAGAATCCACACGACCTTTATCCAGACTGAGACCCGCACCGGACGCATCAGCAGCGCCGAGCCGAATCTGCAGAATATCCCCGTTCGAACCGAACTCGGGCGGCAGCTTCGGGAATTTTTCGTCGCCGAACCGGGGCATATCTTACTCGACGCGGACTATTCTCAAATTGAACTGCGCGTTTTGGCGGCGGTCGCCGGCGATGAGAACATGAAAAGCGCATTTGCGAGCGGGCTGGACATCCACACCAAGACGGCATCCGAGGTGTTCGGATTGCCGCAGGAGATGGTCAATTCCACGCTGCGCAGCCGCGCAAAAGCCGTCAATTTCGGCATTGTCTACGGCATTGGGGCGTTTTCGCTGTCGCATGATATCGGCGTCACGGTCGCGGAAGCCGACCGATATATTAAGAACTATCTGGCCGCTTACCCGGCCATTGCGAAGTTTTTAACCGATACGGTTGAAAGGGCTAAAAAGGACGGATTTGTGACGACCTATTTCGGACGGCGCAGACCGCTGCCGGAACTGGCTTCCTCGAACAACAACATTCGAAATTTCGGAGAGCGCGCGGCAAAGAACACGGCGATTCAGGGCACCGCCGCCGACATCATTAAGATTGCGATGATCAAGGTCGCAAAACGGTTGAAAGACGAAGGAATGAAGTCGAAGCTGATCTTACAGATTCACGATGAACTGATCGTCGAAGCACCGAAGGACGAAGCGGATTTTGCGGCCGCGATTTTAAAACAGGAAATGGAACGCGCTGCCGAACTCGGCGTACCGTTGCGCGCAGATGTCTCAAGAGGGCAAAACTGGCTCGAAGCCAAGATTTAAAAAACGGAAGTGAACGTATGAAGATCCTGTTTGTCTGCACAGGCAATACCTGCCGCAGTCCGATGGCGGAGGCTTTTGCGCAGGATTATGTCAAAAAACACGGACTTGATGTGATTTGCAAGAGCGCAGGGCTTGCCGCGTTCGAAAGCGATAAAGTCAGTGAAAATACAATCGTCTCACTGGCTGCCGACGGGCTCTCTGCCGTGACCACGCAGCCGATTCGTTTTACAAGAGAACTGGGCGAGTGGGCCGATGTCATTTATGTGATGAGTGAACAGCACCTCGATTTTATCAAGATGCGGTTTTCGGAGTTCGCAGATAAAACGAAACTGCTCGGAGAGGGCATTCCTGACCCTTACGGAAAGGATTTAAATGCCTATTCGGAATGCTACCGGCAGCTGAAATGGTATATCAGGGAGGTCTTCGATGCTCTCAGACATTGAGATCAAAACGCTCCTGCCGGAGTTTTATCAAGTCGTTTACGAGTTGGAAAACAGCGTTTTTTCTTCGCCGAGGTCGCTTTCCGAAGTGAAAGAGGACGCTGAGAATCCGCGTGTGGTGTTTTTGACTGCCTTTTGCGGCAAGGAATTTTCCGGATACGGCGCGTTCGGATATGTGTTGGACGAGGGATATATCGGTAATATCGCAGTAGCGCCGGAGTTTCGGCGGCGCAAGGTCGGCTCGGCGATTTTGGCGGAGTTCGACCGAAAGGCCAAAGCACTTGGACTTCGGTTTTTGACACTGGAAGTACGCGCGCGCAACGATGGCGCAATCGCCCTATATGAAAAGCACGGGTACGTGAAAAAAGGATTGCGCAAGGGGTTTTATATCAAACCGGACGATGACGGATTGATTTATACGAAAGAATACCTGGGACAGTAAGGACTGTATGAATTGTTATCCCGAGCGAAGCACGAAGTGCGTAGTCGAAGGATCTCGTTCCCTACAAGCCTACGGACATGTTTCCCGAAACCTTCATCAGCTCGAGATTCCTCAGGCTTCAAGAAATATTGCGATGTCATACTCGGAATGACAGTTTAAAATAACGGAAAGATGGTTTATTAATGAGGATATTGGCGATTGAGAGTTCCTGCGACGAGACCGCCGCCGCGGTTATCGAAAACGGGCGGACGGTGCTTTCTTCGCTTGTCAACTCGCAGGTCGCGGAGCACGCCCAATATGGGGGAGTAGTGCCCGAAATCGCTTCACGTCGGCATGTCGAAAACATCGGCGGGCTGGTGAAAGGCGCGCTTGAAAAAGCTGATATGACGCTTTCGGAAGTTGACGCGGTGGCGGTGACCTGCTGCCCGGGGCTGATCGGCGCGCTGCTCGTCGGCGTGAATTTTGCCAAGGGGCTGGCGTTTTCGTCAAACAAACCGCTGATCGGCGTGCATCATATCCGGGGACATGTGGCGGCGAACTATATCGCATATTCCGAACTCAAGCCGCCGTTTTTTGCCCTGATTGTCTCGGGCGGACATACGGTGATCGCGCGGGTGAAAGACTATACGAAATTTGAAATTGTCGGCACGACCCGTGATGATGCGGCGGGAGAGGCGTTTGATAAAGCCGCAAGGGTGATGGGATTTCCTTATCCCGGCGGGATTTATATTGATAAGTCGGCAAAGGCGGGTACCCCCGATGCTTACAAGCTGCCGATGCCGGTGATCGGCGGGCGGCCGTATGATTTTTCATTTTCGGGACTTAAGACCGTCATCGTCAACCTTGCGCACAACGCGCAGCAAAAAGGCGAGACGCTGAATACGGACGACCTTGCGGCGAGTTTTCAACATACGGCGGTGACGATGTTATGTGACCGGTTTTTTGCGGCGGCCCAGGAGTACGGAGAAAAAAAGCTGGTGCTTGCGGGCGGGGTCGCAGCCAATTCGGGGCTGAGAAGCGAACTGCAAAAACGGGCTTCGGCGGGCGGATATGAGTTGTTTATCCCGCCGTTATCGTTATGCGGAGACAACGCCGCGATGATCGGCGCGCAGGCGTATTATGAATTTTCAGCAGGCAACATCGCCGACAACACCTTGAACGGAACGGCGTATATGTCGATTGATTACAGAAACGAGGATAAGCAATGGAGAACATCGTAATTATCGGGGCTATGATGGTCGAGATTAAACCGCTGATCGAACTGCTCGGCGCACGGAAGACCAGAAACGGCGACTGGAGCAAGGGGAATATTAAAATTTGCCACTCCGGGGTTGCTAAAGTGAACGCCGCGATCACAGCACAGCGGGCGATTGATACTTATAAACCAAATTTCATTCTAAATATCGGCATCAGCGGAGGACTTGACCCCTCGCTTGCGATCGGTGAGATCGTGGTCTGCGGCGCGTTTTCGTACCACGATGTTGCGCCCGACGAAATTTTCGCCAACCATCCGACCCTCGGCGGCGAACGGAAAGCCGATGAAAAACTAATTGAAAAGGCCGTTGCCGCCTGCAAAACGCTCAACATTCCATACCGGACGGGCAAGGCGGTCAGCGGCGACCAAATCATCATCAACATGGATCACTCAAAACGGCTGTTCGAAAAAGGCGGGATAATTGTCGACATGGAGAGCGGCGCGCTTGCGCATACCTGTCATGTCAATAAGACTCCGTTTTGTGCGGTGCGGGCGGTGTCGGATTTCGCCGATGAGAACGCTCTCTCCGAGATGGAGCGGCAGGAACACATTTTATCGGTAAAGTTGGCGCAGGTTGCAATTGAGATGTTGTGCGAATATCGGATTATTGGGAAATAAGATTATATAAGTATCATCATTTAGCCCCTATAAAGCGGAAGATGAAAGGTTAAAAATGATAAGACTGATCAGTGTGAATGAAGATAACTGGATCGAAATATCAAAATTGAGCGTTACGGATGAACAAAAAGAATTTCTTGACAGTCCGATCGGAATTATTGCAAGAGGATATGTATATAGAAATCAAAATGCGAGAGTGCTGGGAATTGCGGATAACGATCAAATCATTGGCATAACCTTGGTAAAGGATCTGGATGAAGAGCCTGCCTGCTATGATCTTCAGCAATTTATGATCGATCAACGTTTTCAGAATAAAGGATACGGTACTGAGGCGCTTAAGCAATTCTTGATCATGCTTGGCAAAGAAGGAAAATATAAGTGCGTTGAGGTTTGCGTTAATAAAGCGGATACTCCCGCGCTTCGTATGTATGAGAAGGTGGGATTTCAAGACACAGGATATATTGATGATAATTGTCCCGATTGCCGGAATTTGATGTACTATTTCAAAGTGACGGAATAAAACCCCGGAATACCGGTTATGCTTACGTGTACGACGAATAATTATTTATTCAGCGCATCCGCGATGCGGCAGAAGTCGGCTACCGTTAATTGCTCGGCGCGCATTCTGAGATCGATACCCGCTGCTGCCAACACGGCGGCGGCTTTTTCTTTTCCCGAGAGTACAGACAGAGAATTGTGCAGCGTTTTGCGGCGTTGGCCGAATG
>Ga0209099_1000097_pt1 | contig 96499 bp, 75 predicted proteins | sample AD_JPNHW2_MetaG_FD_184430 | JGI IMG/M metagenome (GOLD analysis project Ga0209099, IMG submission 184430) | Active sludge microbial communities of municipal wastewater-treating anaerobic digesters from Japan - AD_JPNHW2_MetaG (SPAdes) (version 2) | ecosystem: Engineered > Bioreactor > Anaerobic...
TTCATCCCAGGGTACAGAATACAGCTCAACGGTGAGAGTGTTGACCCTTACACTGGTTGCACGGCTTACTGAATCCTTCAGGGCCATTCCGGCATCCACGAAGAGATCGATATCGGCAATGAATTCCAGGGTACAGGTAGTGTCAAAAGCTGTCGAGAAGCTTGAATCAGTTATGGTTGTGCCCGATATTTCAAAGATACATTCTGAAAGCAATTCACAACCACACTCTTCTTCGGTCCAGTGATGTCTTAGTTGTGCCCGATATTTCAAAGATACATTCTGAAAGCAATTCACAACCTGTCTCTTCCAGGTAGCGGAAGAATTGACGCTGTGTCCGGTATTTCAAAGATACATTCTGAAAGCAATTCACAACGCGTTCGGACTTACTACTATCATTATGTACCTCGGCATATTCCTTATCACTAGAGAAAATCACCTGACTCTTCGTGGTAGTGGTTTTTATGGTATCATTGAGGTGTGTGCCCTTAGTGTCTGTCTGGTGGCTTATCAGGATTCCCCGGTCGCTATCTTTCTTCCGCCACTTGGAGTATGCGGCAGAGATCTTTCCGCCCATCGTTTTTTTTTCGGTCCCTTTCTTTTCCTCCATTTGACCAGGTTCCGGTCAGTAAATCCCTAGTTATCCCAGCTCTCTTCAAAGTGTCGTTGTCCCTCCACAGATACTACTTCAGGAAGGACATCCCTGATTTTGTTTACTACGGCCCTGCTTATCCTCTGCAGATCTCCTGGCAGTATTGCGATTATTTTGCCACTTTACTTGACTTTGGTACATAAATTGCCTTACTTTTGTTGTCTGGAGGGCTCCTTCGGGATCCCACCAACCAAAGATTGCCTGACGTAAGCCAGGCTTTCTTATTTTAAGAAAGTCGTGCCCGAAATTCCAAAGATACATTCTGAAACCAATTCACAACGGATAGCTCCCTTGCCGCTTCAGGCCAACGGATTTTGCAGTATCACCTATTCATGTTAATTTTAGCGGATAGTACACTTTGTGACAATCATTGACAAATGCGGTGGAGTTTACTTCTTGAGATCAGTTACGGGATCATTCTGCTTGCAGCCTGTATCCGGATTATTTATGATACACGCAGTTCAACCAAGACCCTTGCATATCTCCTGCTGGCTGTGTTTGTGCCCGTCGCAGGCATGATCTTCTACTTCCTGTTAGGAGTGAATTATCGCAAACACCAGATATACAGCAAAAAACTCATTATGGATGAAAAAGCATCCAGGGCCCTGAATGAGATGATAATTTCAGTTACTGAAAAGAACCTTCTGGAGAATGAAGATGTGATCAATGATACCAGGGGAATAGTAAGGATACTGTTGTACGATAACCTTAGTCCGCTTACAGCAGGAAACAGGATAGCTCTTCTCATCAATGGTGAGGAAAAATTTCCCGAAGTGATCAAAGCCATTGAATCGGCCAGGGACCATATTCACCTCGAGTATTATATATATGAAAATGACACGATCGGGAACAAAATCAAGGATTTACTCATCAGAAAAGCCCGCGAGGGTGTAAAGGTCAGGCTGATATACGATGACTTTGGAAGCCGGTCGATAAGGAAACAGCTGGTGAAGGAACTGAGGAACGGAGGAGTCGAGGCATTCCCCTTTAACCGCATAAGACTGCCGTTTTTTGCCAACAGGATCAATTACAGGAATCACAGGAAAATTATTGTCGTAGACGGCACAACAGGATTTACGGGAGGGATCAATATAAGCGACAGGTATATAAACGACCCCCGAATGGATAACAGGTACTTCTGGCGAGATACCCATATCCGCATAGACGGACCCGGAATTATTTTCCTGCAGAACATTTTCCTGTGCGATTGGAACTTCTGTTCCGGTCAGCAGATAGAGCCGGAGAAAAAACACTTTAACACTTCCCGTCAGCCCGGTGGAAATATTTATGTACAGATTGCGGCAAGCGGTCCTGACTCTCCCAACTCAACCATAATGCTATCGATTCTCAAGGCTGTTTCCATAGCGAAGGAGGAGATTCTCATCACTACCCCTTATTTTATCCCGGGAGGTTCAATAATAGACTCCCTCAAAATGGCCCTGCTGGGGGGTGTATCGGTGAAGCTGCTGGTCCCCGGGATATCCGACTCGCGAATAGTAAATGCAGCAGCAAGGTCATACTACGGGGAACTGCTTGGTGCCGGAGCTGAGATATTCCTGTACCGGAAGGGATTTGTACATTCGAAAATAATGGTAATCGACGGATCTTTTGCAGTTGTCGGATCTGCAAATATGAACCATCGCAGTTTCAATCTCGATTTCGAGGTGAATGCCAATATCTATTCGGCAGAATTCGCCGGGCGGATGAAACGCATGTTCCTTGCCGATATAAAGGATGCAGAGAAAATTGAATATCAGCAGTGGCAGGACCGCCCCCTGCTTGTCAGATTGGTGGAGCGGACGGCCAGACTACTGTCTCCTCTTTTGTAGGCATACATGGATTTGTTCTTCCGTTTTTTTTCTCCACCTTTACGTGACTTTATTATTACTGAAGTCAGCCCGGATAGAAATTTACATGGAGGATAAAGAGATGAACAGAATGGACCTTAAAAGGGCATCATATCTTTTTGAAGGGATCAAGGGACAGATATTGCCGGAGAATCTGATAGACACCATAAGGTCATTTATTGTAGCTGAAAACCTATATTCATCAGCCGCCCGGGAGATCGCCACAAAGCTTGAGAATCTGAATAGCGAGTTCAATAGCACACATGAACGGAATCCGATTCATCTGATCCAGACGAGGGTAAAGACTCCGGCAAGTATTTTGGAAAAGCTTAAGAAGAGAGGCTTTGAACTCAGTGTGGATTCGGCCAGGAACAACCTCACGGATATTGCCGGTGTAAGGGTTATTTGTTCATATATCAATGACATATATATGATTTCCGAGTTTCTGTTGTCGCAGTTTGATATTCAGCTCGTACGCACCACCGATTATATTAAGAATCCGAAACCGAACGGGTACCGTAGTCTTCATCATATAGTCAAAGTTCCGGTTTACCTGTCTGACAGGATGGAACTTGTGAATGTCGAGATACAGATCAGGACCATTGCGATGGACTTCTGGGCATCTCTGGAGCATGAGCTGGCGTATAAGCTTGAAAGAGAAAAGTCGGGGGAGGCGTTTGCCGAGCTTAAGGCCTGTGCTGCGGAGATTGCGGATATTGACCGCCGGATGCAGAACCTGTACAATATTTCTTCTGATCATCAGGTTTTACCCGAAGAGCATCTGCAGTAATAATGCTATTGCCTGAAGATCGTTTGTGTTTCAATATCGCAAGGGTCTGTGCCGGTAAAGACTGGCTGTTCTGAATCGTCTGGCCAACAACCCTTCATGCTGATCATTAATAATCTGCATGGACTGTGGGTCTTATTGCGATCCTGTTATGCGTTCATTACCAGAGGATTGAGTATGAATATTTTAAGCAGTCCTGTTAAAGCGACAAAATGCAAGGTGTTATAAGATGATTTTTAACCAGCTAGTTTATAGTCCCTGATCAGAAGTCCGGGGGAAAGATTTAATCTCTCAGTCAGATTTCGAATCATTTCCACAGTCAATTTGCGCTTCCGGTTCAGGATCTCGGAAATCCTGTTCTAAAGGCAATCTTCAGAAGACTTTTATGATTAGCTTTAAACATTGTTTCAGATTCTATGGACAGGAAGGAATTTTTCAGGAAAACATGTCTTGCCGGAGTTTGCAGTTGCGGATTCGGGGCGTTGGCATTAAAAGCGGGCGATATCGCCAGGGCTGACCAGGATAATATAAGTCCGGTGCCACAGCAGTGGCTGATCAACTTGCTTGAAAACCTGAACCGGAATGTTGACCAGCCAGAGTTGAGGAAGATAATCAAAATGTCTGCCGGTGTTCACTACGATCAGTTGAAAATTGATGATCTGCTTTCAGGTTACATCGGAAAGCTAAAGGAATTTGTAGTCTTCCTTGAGAAGGAGTGGGTCTGGAAAGTGAACTATGACGAGGCTACCGGAGTCATCACAGCTGATGAAAATAAAAGTTATTGTGTATGCCCGGTGCTGAAAGGCACGCCCGCAGGTTCGCCAGTTATCTGCTATTGTTCTGAAGGGTTCGCCGAGAGGATGTTCTCAAAGGTTGCCGGAGTACAGGTTTCAGCACAGGTAATCTCCTCGGTGAGAAGGGGAGATGCGAGCTGCATATACAGAATCGAACTGCCCTCCCGCTAAACCTTGCCCTTTTCCGGGAAAGCCACCGAGGCTACAATGCTAATCAGTAGGGTGCCTGCAATAATGTACAACGAATAGGTTGTCTGGTAGCCAATGTTGTCAAGCCAGGTGTGAAACAGCAGCTTGAACCCGACAAAAGCAAGCAAAAATGAAATTCCAACCTTAAGATAACGAAACAGATTCACAAGCTTCGCCAGCAGGAAGAATAGTGAACGGAGACCGATTATTGCGAAGACGTTGGAGAAAAACACGATATACGGGTCAGTGGTAATTGAAAATATTGCGGGGATTGAGTCCATTGCAAAGATCAGGTCCGTGAACTCAATCATAATCAGGACAATGAACAGAGGTGTGAAGAAGAACCTGCCGTCTATTCTTTTCCAGAAGCGATTCTCAATATAATCGGGATAAATGTTGATACGTCCGGAAAGAAACCTTACGAGCCAGTGTTTCTGAATGTCGGTTTTTTCATTGCGGTTCCTTGTGACGAACATATGTATGCCCGAATAGATCAGGAATGCACCGAAGATCAGCAGGAGCCAGCTGAACCTGTGTATCAGGGCTGATCCGGCGAAGATGAAAATAAACCTTAGGACAATTGCACCCAGCACCCCCCAGAACAGGACCGGCTTGTAGTTCTGAGGCGCCACCGAGAAACCGGTCAGTATCATCAGGATCACGAAGACGTTGTCAATTGACAGGGTATATTCAAGAAGGTAACCGGTAATATAATTGAGGGCGAGCTCTTTTCGGTACAGATCCAGCGCAGCTCCGAAATCGTCCGGCAGATGAAGCGCCGGCAGATAGTGTGATACATAGGCTTTCAGCGATTCCCAGTCGCCTATTCCGTGAATTATCTGACCGTAAAACCGGATGAAAAAATAGAATCCTGCTGCCAGACTCACCCAGACAGCTGTCCAGATAAGTGATTCCTTCAGCGAGACTGTATGGTAACCGCGGCCCACGACGAGAAGGTCAATCAGCAGGACCGAGACTATCAATACTCCGAAGATAATGAAGAAGATTGTTGGCGTCAGCACTTGTGTCAGGTTTAAATGATGCGCAAAAATAACAGATAAGGGGATAAATCGTTCAGCAGTACGACTCTCCGAAGCAAGATTCGGAGGCCCTTTCAAAAAAAAATCCTGCTTGCGCAGGATGATTTCTTGTGATCCCGGCGGGAGTCAAACCCACAACCTTCTGATCCGTAGTCAGATGCTCTATTCAGTTAAGCTACGGGACCTTTTGCGGGTGCAAATATATTAAATTTTCGTTATCACTTCAGAAGAAAATTTATTTATCCGACCTGATTACCTACTTTTGTGAATGACATGCATTTATTTGCTGGTCACCATTGGCTGCGCCGAACTAATTTCAGCGCTTTTTCGTTAAACTCAGGAAATTATCAGATGCAACAATGAAAAAAGGACTGAAGATTACCGGAATTATTCTTGTTTCCCTTATTGTTCTGATACTGGCCGCCGGATTGATCATCCCGACAGTCTTCAGGGACAGGATAAAAGAAAAGGTGCAGACCGCAATAAACAACAGCGTGAATGCAAATGTATCATTTGACGGATACAGACTGAGCCTTTTCAAAGCCTTTCCGAATGCATCATTCTCACTCGAAAACCTCAGCGTGACGGGAAAGGGTGATTTTGAAGGTGATACCCTCGCTGCGCTTAAAACCGCAGGTATCGTTATTAATCTTAAAAGCCTTTTCGGCGACAGGGGATATGAGGTCAAGTCAGTCGTCATTGATGAACCCTTTGTCAATGCCATTGTGAATAAAGACGGGAAGGCCAACTGGGATATTGCGAAGGTGTCTGGGGAACCCGGGAATGGTACCGGTGATCAGGCCGGTACTGCCGCCGCTGCCGGGAAAGGCCCTGAAGGAGAAGAGCCTTCCGGCTTGAAGCTGATGCTTCGTAAATTTGCAATTAACAACGGGCGTGTGAATTACACTGACTATGAATCAGACATGCAGGCTGCCGTTAGTGATCTCGATTTCCTGCTATCAGGAAACATGAGCGGTTCGCAGACCGGGCTTGATCTTGAAATGAATGCCGGAAAGGTTGATTTCGTCATGGATGAAATTCCCTGGCTGACCGGCGCTGCCCTGAGCTTCAGGGCCGGAATAGATGCACTGCTTGACTCAATGAAATTTACTCTAAGAGACAACGTCTTAAAACTGAATGATATAGCGCTGAATTTCTCCGGTACTGCAGCCATGCCGGGTGATGATATAGATCTAGATATGGTCTTCAGCGCTCCCGGAACCTCATTCAAGTCACTCCTCTCACTGGTGCCTGCTTTTTACATGAAGGGATATGAGGATCTGAAAGCCGCCGGCACTGTAGCTCTTGACGGCGCTGTAAAGGGAGTTTTCAGTTCAGCCGACAGCACCCTGCCGGATGTCTTGCTGAACCTGAAGGTCAGTGACGGTTTGATAAGTTACCCTGCGCTTCCTGAAAAAATCAGTGAGATCAATATTGACGGAAAGGTGCAGACTGTAGGCAGTGACATGGACAAAACCGTTGCTGAGGTGAGCCGTTTCCATTTTGTACTTGCCGGCAATCCATTTGATATAAGTCTGACGATGGCCACCCCGTTGAGTGACCCGGCGGTCAATGTCATGGCAAAGGGTAGGATTGACCTTGCCAAGCTTCAGCAGGCTGTTCCACTGGACAGCGTCACCCTGAATGGGCTCCTCGACGTGTCACTTGACATGGCCGGCCGGATGTCAATGATTGAAAACAGGGAGTATGAGAAGTTCAGGGCAGCAGGCAATATGAATATAGCAGACATGGCTGTGGCGATGGCCGGGATGCCTGACATGAAAATCAGCAAAGCGTCATTTTCCTTCAGCCCTGCATTTGCTGAGCTGACAGGCATGAATGCATCAATGGGGGAGGGAAGCGACTTCTCCCTGTCGGGACGACTTGAAAATTATATCCCTTATCTTTTCTCTGATGGAATCCTCCGGGGTAACCTGTCGCTGAAATCAGACCACGTTGACCTGAATGAGATTATGGAATATATACCATCTGACACGGTTGAGACTGATACCGTTCCGATGGAGGTGATAAGGATCCCTGAAGATATAGACTTTACCCTTGACGCTCTGGTTGGCACCCTGAACTACGGGATGCTGGCAGCAAATGACATAAGAGGCAACATTGTTATCCGTGAGGGTGTTGTGACAGTAAGTGAGACAGGGATGAAGGCATTGGGAGGCTCGTTGCTGGTGAATGCCGTCTATGATACCCGTGATACCCTGAAACCTGCCGTAGACGCGGAAATGCTTGTCAGCGCGGTCAGCATAAAGGATGCATTCGGCGCCTTCAAAACCGTTAAACGGCTGATGCCCGCAGCCGAAGGTCTGGGAGGCAATGTCTCAGCGAAGATTGACTTCAGCAGCATCCTCGGTACCGGGATGATGCCGCTGCTGAACACCCTCTCGGGAACCGGGGAGATCAATTCCGAGTCAGTACAGGTGTTGCAGTCGACAAGTTTTGACCGGATGAAGAATGTTCTGAAGATCGATCCTGCCTATACCAATATTCTCAAGGACATCAGGGCTACATTCATCATTAATGACGGGAGACTGTGGATAAAACCTTTTGACACGAAGCTTGGCAGGATAAAGCTGAATGTGTCAGGGGATCAGGGACTGGATCAGACCATAAATTACCTGGTGAAGGCGGAGATTCCCCGGGAAGAGCTGGGGCAGGCAGCGGGGGCCCTGATGAGTACCTTTGCCTCACAGGCAGCTGCCCTGGGCTTCAGTGCTGCACCACCTGAAGTGATAAGGGTTAACCTGAATGTGGGAGGCACAGTAGGAAATCCGGCATTCACTCCATCTTTCGCCGGCGGCAGCGTTTCATCTGCCGTGACTGCACTGACTGACACCGTGAAGAGCGAGGTAACGGAAAAGGTCAACGAGGCAGCCAGACAGCAGGCAGACAGGATCATAAAGGAGGCTGAGGATAATGCAAAGGTGATCAGGGAGAAAGCTGCATCATCAGCTGAAACGATACGCAGTGAAGCCGATCTGAGGGGCAAAAAGCTCATCAAAGATGCGGAGGCCAGTGGTCCGTTTGCCGTGGCCGCCGCAAAAAAGGCAGCAGAAGCACTGAACAGGGAAGCTGATAAAAGAGCCACACAGATCGTTGCGGAAGCCAACAAGAGAGCTGACGAGGTACTTGCAACAGCCAGGACCAAAGCCGATGAAATTCTCAGGTAATTTGTAACAGGACAGGCTCAGATATTCTGAAGAGGTTGTAATAACCTCTTTTTTTTTGATTACCATCAAATCAGCCTGTCACAATCATGTAACATAAGTGTCATCTATTCGTAACCGGTTTTTTACACTCCTGTAACATCAGCGGCTGACTTTTGCACTGTATTCAAGTCAGCCATCAAAATGAAAAAGCAATTATTTAACCTTTTATTGATCGTTACAATTCTGCTTCCTCTCAATTCCTTTTCACAGACTTTGGGCGGCACCATAACCGGTGTTGTACGTGACCAGTCAACCGGCGAAACAATGCCCGGTGTCAATGTGGTAATTGAAGGAACTCTCAGGGGCGCCTCAACCGGACCCGACGGAGAGTTTACCATTACCGGCGTAGCTCCCGGAACCTACAGTCTGAGTTTAACCTTCATATCATACAAACCCGTGAGGGTGGAGGGTGTTGAGGTCAGAACCGGTTCTGTTTCGGTCATCAACGTTGCCATGTCTGACCAGTCTGTCGAACTGGATGACATTGTGGTTGTTGCCACTAAACGCACAGACAGCGAAGTGTCGGTAATGAACAGCATCAGGACCAGCCCGGTGGTCGTTTCCGGTATCTCTGCCCAGCTGATCAGCCGCACGCAGGATAAAGATGCCTCGGAGGTTGTAAGGCGACTTCCGGGAGTATCCATCGTGGATGACAGGTTCATCGTTGTAAGGGGACTCTCATCGAGGTACAACAATGTCTGGCTCAATAATGCAACGGCTCCGAGTCTCGAGGCTGATGCAAGGTCCTTCTCGTTTGACCTGGTCCCGTCCTCAATGATCGAGAATATTTATATTTTGAAGTCGCCCACGGCAGAGCTCCCTGCAGATTATTCCGGCGGGTTCATTAAGATATCAACAACCGGCATTCCGTCGGAAAACAGGTTTTCAGTATCCTATGGTACTACATTCAGACAGTACGCAACATTCGGCGATTACCTCGCAGAGAGAGGTGGTAAGACAGACTGGCTAACTATGGGGACCGGACAGAGGGCACTGCCTGATGCAATGCCGGTTCATCTTGACCTTTATGAAAGCGCCACCAATACGGATATAAGAAACAGGGTTACTGACCTTGGGCGGAGCCTGAGCAACTCATGGGACGCGGTTCAGGCTACAGCCCTGCCCGACCAGAAACTGGCACTCGGTATTTCAAGGCGGTTTGAGAAGGGAAGCTTCATTGCCGGTAATGTCACATCTCTGACTTACAGCTATTCCAACACCTTCAGGGAAGCTGTGAACAACAGCTACTCAATATATAATTATGCCTACGACACTCCGGGTATACTGGATGAATACATTGACAGGCAGTACAGGACAAGTGCTCGTGTGGGGCTGATGCATAACCAGACCCTCTATCCATACCAGGGATTAAAACTGGAGTTCAGAAACTTCTTCACCAGCACTGCCGGGTCAGGGGTATCAGTCAGAGAGGGACGCGACTGGTACAACAACGGTCGGTCTGTCAGATCAGGTGAGATAAAATACTCTCACAGGCTGATCTACACAGGGCAGCTTGGCGCCGAGCAGATTTTGAATGATGGGAGGTCAGTGATTGATTTCACTGCAGGCTATGCTCGTTCGGCCAGAACGGAGCCTGATATCAGGCGGTACCGTTATATCAGCAATGATGGCGAGAACTCACCATACATCATTCTCTTCGGAAACAATCCTGACCTTTCATCTGTATCGAGGATGTGGCTGGATCTCGATGAAACAAATTTGTCGGGAATGCTCAACCTTACACAGAAGTTCAGTGAAGGGATGATCGACTGGGAGATCAGAACAGGGATTTTTGCAGAGAACCGTGACAGGAGCTTCAGAGCACGGAATTTCGGATATGCTGTATCATCTGACACCTCGCCATTTGCTTCCACTTCTCTCCCGGTACAGGAAATTTTTGCAGCTGAAAACATCAATCTTACAGACGGTATCAGGTTAAAGGAGATTACCGCCCTTTCCGATTCATATGAAGCCTCGGCGATGGTGTTGGCCGGGTACCTTAGTTTCAGGTTCAGGTTTGGCACACGGACCGATTTGTCAGCTGGTGTGAGGATCGAAAAGGAGAGGCAGGAACTGTCAAGCTACAGACAGGGCACCAGAATACCGGTCAAAGTTGTTCGTGACACAGTCAACCTCTTTCCTTCAGGCAATCTCGCCGTAAACCTCAGTTCATCGAGCCTGGTGAGGCTGACCTACGGGATGTCAGTCAACCGGCCGGAATTCAGGGAGATGGCTCCGTTCTACTTCGTTGATTTCGACCAGAATGCAGGAATCTACGGCAATGAGGGAATCAAATCAGCCTATATTCACAATCTGGATCTTCGTTTTGAACTTTACCCCGGCAACAACGAAACATTCAATGCAGGTATTTTTTACAAGCACTTCACCAATCCCATTGAGGTCTCAATAAGGGGCAACAATCCCACTCAGTTTTCATTTGATAATATCGGCTCTGCATACAGCTTCGGGCTGGAAACGGAGGCTCGTAAAAACCTGGGGTTCATCACTGACAGGCTTGAGAAACTTACTGCCGTGGTCAATCTTTCGCTGATCAGGAGTTCCGTGGCCTTTGACCGGCCCCTGCAGGGACAGTCACCTTACATCGTCAACATCGGCCTTTTCTGGCAGGATACTGACAGGGGGCTGATGGCCAGTGTGGTATATAACCGTATAGGTAAGAGGATTATAGCGGTTGGACGGCCTTCGCCGAACTCCTGGGAAAGCATACCTGATATTTACGAGATGCCGCGGAATGAGGCTGACCTGGCTGTAAGCAAAAAAATTAGCAAAATGCTTGAGATAAAAGCAGGGATCAAGGACCTGTTCGGTGAGCAGGTGGTATTCCAGCAACATGTCAATAGTATTGTTGACATGACTAATTACGGCGGAGATGGCATAAAGGCATTTGACAGGAACCAGAACACCAGGTCGTGGTACCCGGGCAGGCAGTATTCGTTTGGACTATCACTTAAATTCTAAGGAAACAATCATTTAATAAAACACGAATCATGAAAACAAACATTTTATCAGCAATTGCCAGGGTGATGGCACTTTGCATAGTTCTGACAGCGATGGTGTCATGCGAAAAGGAAATACCGGTCTCTTTCCTCAGTCTTGATAAGGATGAGGCCACAGTGCAGGTTGGAGCAGATCTGACACTGCTGCCTGTCATTGACCCCTTGAATGCCACAAACAGGGAGGTTAGCTGGACCAGCAGCAATTCCAGTGTGGCCACAGTGGCAGATGGGGTAGTGACCGGAGTAGCTTTGGGTAATGCAACCATTACCGCAGCTTCGTCAGAAAATCCTCTGTTAACTGCAGAATGCGAAATTACGGTTGTACCATCCACAGGTCAGGTCATTACCGTCTCCGGAGATATAACCACTGACACCAGATGGTACGCACAGGCAAAATACCATCTATCCGGATTCGTCTATGTCAGGAACAATTCAACTCTTACAATAGATGCTGGCACGATCATCAAGGGGGTATCAAACACCAAGGCAACCCTGATCATTGAGAGAGGTTCGAGGATAATTGCTGCAGGCACAGCCAGCCAGCCGATAGTTTTTACATCCGATAAACCGGCTGGTCAGAGGGCAACCGGAGACTGGGGCGGGATTGTTTTATGCGGAAAGGCGAAAACCAACAAGCATGATGACGGTGAAGGTGTTGGCATTGCTGAAGGAGGCATCGGATCTAAGTACGGTGGTACTGATGACAACGACAATTCAGGTGTGCTTCAGTTTGTCAGAATTGAGTTCCCTGGAATTCCCCTCACTTCCACGGCTAACAGCGAGATTAACGGACTGACACTTTACTCTGTTGGGAAAGCAACTGTTATTGACCATATTCAGGTTTCATATTCAGGTGACGACTCCTTCGAATGGTTTGGGGGCAATGTAAACGCAAAATACCTCGTAGCTCTGGGAGGACTTGATGACGGATTTGATACTGATAACGGATTCAGCGGTAAGATTCAGTTTGGTCTTATTCTGCAGGATCCTTTGAAATCGGACCAGTCTGGCTCAAATGCCTTCGAGAGCGACAATGATGCAGACGGCTCGCTTCTAACACCTGTTACATCTCCCGTATTCTCCAATGTGACTGCCATCGGACCTCTTGCAGTAACCGCCACCCTGCCTGCAGAGACTAAACATGAAAAGGCACTGCATCTTCGCAGGGGCACTATGACCTCGGTATATAACTCCGTATTTGTCGGATTCCCGCAAGGACTCTCGATAGACGGTCAGAAAGGCAATGCGCCGACACGTGCTGACCAGAATGAGTTGCAGATTGAGAATACAATACTTGCAGGAATGACAACCCTCTACGTTGAGAAGACCGGCACCGTAGCTGTACCCTATACAGTTGCTCAGCACCAATCGTACTTTACGGCTACAGCCAGAAACAATACCGATAATATGACCATGGCAGAAATCACTGGCGCAGGTTTAATAAACCTTACATCTCCGGTTCTGATCCCCCAGGCTGGATCCCCGCTCCTTACCGGAGCCTCCTTCACCAATGCAAGGCTTTCAGACACCTTCTTTACCATAACAACCTACAGGGGGGCCTTCGGAACGGAAAACTGGACATCCGGATGGTGCAACTGGAACCCGCAGAATTCGGTGTACTAGTCCAGAAATTGATGGTTTGACAACCTTTTACCGTGGGGGCACACCGGAGTGGCCCCCTTTTTTCTTTTCAGGAACAAAGAAAAAGCCGCCCGGTGAGGCGGCTCTTCCATGTTTATGCCTGAAGTATCAGAATATTTTTTCCTTGATGCGTGCCTTTTTGCCGGTCAGGTTCCTGAGGTAGAAGATGCGCGCCCTGCGTACCTTGCCGTACTTGTTAACCTCAACCTTGTCAATGAATGGCGATGTAACCGGGAAAATCCTTTCTACTCCGATGTTCCCTGACATCTTGCGGACGGTGAATGTAGCTGTCATCCCTGCTCCTGATCTCTGGATAACAACACCACGATACTGCTGTATCCTCTCCTTGTTACCTTCCTTGATCTTATAGTGTACCGTTACAGTGTCGCCTGCCCTGAATTTCGGAAACTCGACTCCCGAGGCAAACTCTTTTTCTACTACTTTCATTAAGTCCATCGCGCAAATATGTTTATGTGATCTTTACTCTTTTTAAACAGGTCGCAAAGGTAGCAATATTTTTTTATTATCTGCAAAATATTTATTGCAATTGCAGTAAATATCAGTGACCTGCGCTGTCAGGCATTTTGAGTTTATCGCCTGCATCGAGTACGATTCTCATAAGCCAGTCCTGCGGGTAGCCAGGCTGTTTAACCTCGGGAGCGATATACTTATGGTCTGCCGGGAGAGGACGACGGGTTTTGATGTTGCCATCCATGTATTTGGTAAAGAGGTGTTTATATAGCTCTCTCCATTCCTTTACCGTGTTGTCGCCGGCGGTGACCGAGTAAGCTGTAATCATTTCGGTTCCCTTTTTGGCAGCGCCTTTGGCAGTGCTTTTAAAGAGCTCGGCAGCCCTGGCATCTATATCCGCAATCTCAGCCATATACTTATGTTCAAGTTCCTTCTGTTTTGCCTGCAGATCGGGTGTCATGACGCTGGCGCGGCTGTATACGAAATTGGTGACTTCATTGAATACCCAGAAGGCAGCGTCGGCGCTGTAGGTCATGATGTCACCGTTGCCCACCGCAAATGAACGGGGAACGGAGGTCATTCCGCAATACATCGGGGTATAGACTGTATAGTAGGTGTCATCAACACCAAACCAGATGATGCCGCCCACAGGGTCAGGGAGCCATGAACGGCTCTGGGTTACGAACGAAAAGCCTGTCTGCTGGGTTGAGATGGCTCTTTCATGCAGATAGTTCTTTCCGTCAACCTTCCAGCTCATGGGCCTCCACCTTACGGTATTGGCATACGGGCCTGCGCCGACATCATTTGTCATGTCCATTGGGGTGTCCTGGTAATAGTCCCTCATAAGGCCCATTACATCTTCCAGGCTGAGCTTGTTGTCAGGCTTTATCCAGAGAGGCATCCTGTTCTCAAGGTCGTATCCCATGGCATAATTAAGATAATCACCCATAGTGCTGTTGACCTTGTTGAATCCTGACCATACGCGGGCATCGCAGAAACGTGCGGCACTGAAATCAACAGGGGCATAAACATCACTGAAGCTGAAGTTTGCATCGGTGCCGTCATACCATCCGAAGTTCCGTGCAACAGTCACGACATCAGCAGCGTATACTGTCTCAACCGAAGGGTTGAATACCTTGTCTATCTCTGCGGATGTGATTGATGTGGTGCCATTGGCCAGGGGGAAGGTCTGTATCCTTGCCTGGTTGGCATGTCCTGAGATGTAACCGTCCGGAATCCTGCGGGCGACAAATGCCATTCCCTTCTTGCCGGGGCCCTTCCCGATCATCTCCATGATCCACACTTCGTTGGGATCAGATATGGAGAATGATTCACCCGAACTGCAATAACCATATTTTTCGGTCAGTGTGACAATGGTGTGTATAGCTTCCCTTGCGTTCTTCGCCCTCTGCAGCGTAAGGTAAATCAGGCTGCCGTAGTCAATTAATCCGTCGGGATTGTGCAGTTCGCCGCGTCCGCCGTAGGTGGTCTCGCCAATAGCCAGCTGGTGCTGGTTAATGTTGCCGACCACCGAGTAGGTAACGGGTGCCTGTTCAATAGTACCCAGGAATTTGCCTGAGTCCCACTCGTATACGTCAACCATTGTTCCGGGTTTATACTTCATTGCGGGCCAGAAGTAAAGCTCGCCGTAAAGGACGTGTGAGTCGGCCGAATAGGTGATCATGGTGGAACCGTCTTTAGTGGCTCCCTTGGTGACCAGGAAGTTGGTGCACGCGTGGCTCTTCTCAGAAATAATGAACATCATGAGAATGAGGCTCAGCATCAGTGATGTGGTTTTCTTCATGTTTATTGGATTGATTTAATTTGTTATATTATAATCAATTACTGCTCCGTCCCCGCTTTCTGCGGACCGGAAAGCTCTCAAAAATAGCATCTTTAATTAAAAAACAATACCCTTTAAAATCATTATTACCGAACTGATCCGTTCGGCGTCAGCGCTTTTAAGGATATATTCCGACTGCAGCCTGGGATCGCCCATGTAGATACCTTTTCTGCGGAAGGTCATCATGCTTTCCCTCTGCCGGCGGCCGGAGAGGTGATATTCCCTTGCGCCGGTTTCTGCAGCCAGCAGGCCTATATTGTATTCGTCAATGCCTCCGCCCGGCATAATGATGATTCTTCCTGCCGACCATGAAATAAGGCTTTTAATGAGAGGGGCGCCGTCGATGGCGCTTTTGGCCTGACCGGAAGTAAGAACTCTCTCCGCGCCGGTGGCAATTACATCCTCAATTCCCTGTTTCGCGTCCCTGCAGAGGTCGAATGCCCGGTGAAAGGTGAGGCTCATCGGCGCCGCATATTCTGCCAGGAGGGCTGTCCGCTCCACATCTATTGTTCCATCCCTGTTGAGGATTCCGGTGACAATTCCGTCAGCACCGTTCTCGCCGGCAACTTCAATGTCACGCCGCATTACACTGAACTCACTGTCACTGTAAAGGAAGTCGCCGCTGCGCGGCCTGATCAGAACATGGATTTTGATTCCGGTGTTGCGCCGTGCCGCTTCGAGAAGACCGGCACTTGGAGTGACTCCTCCCTCGGCAAGGGCAGAACACAATTCAATCCTCCCGGCTCCGGCAGCTTCGGCAACAGTGGCTGACTCAACGGAGTCAGCACATATTTCCACAACAAGGGACAATTCTTTTCTATGAGGCTTTGAAAGTACATATTATTTAGATAATATTGTGTGACCTAAAACATTTAATCAGATGAAACCTACACTAATGGTTCTGGCTGCCGGGATGGGCAGCAGATATGGCGGGAACAAGCAGCTTGACCAGGTCGGGCCTTCAGGCGAAACGATCATTGACTATTCGATCTATGATGCCAAGAGGGCCGGATTCGGCAAGGTGGTGTTTGTCATAAGGCGTGATATAGAGGAGCAGTTCAAAGAGACCTTTGTAAAGAGACTCAGGAATGTAATAGAGATTGATTATGTTTTTCAGGATCTCGGAAACCTTCCCGGCGGATACAAGGTGCCTGAAGGACGTCAGAAGCCCTGGGGCACAAGTCATGCCATCCTGGTGACGGAACCCAAGATTCACGAGCCTTTCGGGGTAATAAACGCCGATGACTACTATGGATATGACGCCTTTAAGGTGCTTTACAGGTTCCTCACAGAGGATACCAATGACAGTAATTATTGCATAGTGGGTTATCGTCTGGGCAACACCCTTTCTGACCATGGTCATGTCAACCGCGGCATCTGCAGGGTAAGCAGTGACGGATTCCTTGAGCATATGGTGGAAACCAGGGGAATAGAAAAGAGACCTGACGGCGTTTTTGCCCCGGATGCAGCAGGAAACATCAACAGGTATACCGGCGACGAGATTGTCTCCATGAATCTCTTCGGGTTCAAGCCCTCGGTTTACAAATACCTGAACATGGAGTTCACCAACTTCCTGAAGGAGCGTATGTCTGATCCTAAGGCTGAACTTGACATTCCTACCTCCCTTGACAAATTCGTAAAGAAAGGGGAGATCACCATTCAGATCCTGAGGAGCAACAGCCATTGGTTTGGTGTCACCTACAGGGAGGACAAACCATTTGTTGTTGAAAGCATCAGGAAGATGGTAGACCAGGGAATGTACCCGGAAAAATTGTTTTAACCTGGGGGAAAAATAATCCGCATACATATGCCGTAGAGAGGGGTCTCAGACCCCTCGTTTCCTGTATGATAGGATGATCCGCATATATATGATTACCACCTGAATTCGGATGCCACGGTATTGCGGTTGCCGCAATTGTCGGTAACCCGCAGCTCAATTTTGTGCAGCGTATCTGGTTTCATTTCAGATGTCCCGGGCCTGCATATGAGCAGGTTATTCTTGGCATCATACTCAGCCAGTATCCATTCTCCGTCAACATACATCTCGTAGCTGTTGATTCCTGAAAACTCGTCGCGTATGGTTGCAGTGAACTGCGACCTTCCGCTAAGGTTGGCGCCGCTTGCAAATGAGAACTTTGCAGCTGGTGGAATGGTATCAAGGGTGACGGCATAATCTCCAAGGTTGTTCATCTCTCCGCTCACGAAGCCGTAGGTGAATTTTCCTCCCGCATATGAGACAGCTCCCTTGCTGCTGATCCTGGCCAGGCACAGCTTGTTCTCAAGACCGGCAATTATTGTGTCAGGCCTTATTGACAGCCTGAACCTGTCATGTACGGCTACAGTCTCATTATGAACCATATGGACAGGGGATAGGAATCCGTTGGTGTTTTTCCGGGTTTTGTAGTTGAACCACAGCGTGTCATAGAGCGCCCCTGCGGGGAAATGAATCCTTATCCCGTCAGCGGTGAAATCAGCAGCTTTGCCCCACGGAATCACCTTGCTGCAGTTAATCTCTGCGGGAGGAACCGGGGGTTTTGATGCTGACCTGACCCGGAAGGTGACCCACGACCTGTTCTTCTGCATATCAGTAACGATGATTTTTATCTCATGTTCAGCGTCATCGTTGAATCTCAGAACTCCCCGTCCCACGTGGCCGTCATACATTGAAAGCCTGTCGCCTGGCTGTATATGCAGCCTGTGCAGATATTCGCCCGAAGCGGCCCGTGCAGCATAATCAATATGTGCGTTGATGTACCTGGTCTCGCTGTATGAGAAACGGTCGGCTTTGAAGCTGAATATTCTCAGTCCGTCGGCCAGCAATTCAATTGTATATACACCACATTTGTTAGTGCTGTTGTCAAAGGTGTCCCAGCACTTGATGCCGATGCCCACAGGGCCGTAAACAACCGGTGCGGTTGCGGCTGCGATGCCATATGATCCGTCAGAAGGTACGGTGCGCAGCGAGAGGTTGCCATGGCTGCTGTTGACAGCTGAACCCCTTGTCAGCGGATAAAGGATAACCCTGTCAATAACCGGCCGCATGCGATCACTCACGCCAAATCCGAAACTGAGCGGATTGACGGGGTCTTCAGAAGCTGAGTCACGTATCTCGAAATGCAGATGCGGCCCAGACGAGCCTCCCGAGTTGCCTGACCATGCGATCACCTCGCCGCGGCCCACCTGGAACTGGTTTCGCTGGGGAAAAAGAGAGACGGAGAAGCTCTTGCGGCCGTACTGCTGCTGCCTGACATACTCCTCGATGTCAGGCCTGAAACTCCTTAGATGTGCATAAACTGATGAATAGCCGGACGGGTGCCGGACATACAGGGCTCTGCCAAAACCGGTAGGGCTGACTGCAATACGGTAGACATAGCCTTCATCAATTGCCAGCACATCCTTGCCCTGAACTCCCCCGGTACGGTAATCCAGCCCGGTATGAAAATGGTCGGCTCTCAGTTCTGCAAAGCTGGCCGAGAGCGAAGGAGGTTCCCTGAGGGGGCTTACAAATGATACATTTCCGGAAGGCTGTGAACCAATGACAGTTGTGGCTGTTATAGAAATGGCAAGGAGTAATATTCTTTTGTTCATGTCGGTGTCAGTTCTGCAAATCTATTGTTCTGCCCGTAAAGAGCAAACTTAATGCCGGCTTTTTTTGAAAAGAGCGAAAAAAATGTTATTTTTGTATTATAGTTGTCAGCCATGAGTGTACAGGGATATGAGGAGTATCTTTTGCTCAGGAGGTCAGTGGAAGCGCTGATTGCCGAGCATGACAAGCTGGTTGAGCTGGCGGCGCGGTTGAATAATGAACTGTCAGAGGCGGGGAGGCAACTGGCAGCGAAGGAAGAAGAAGTAAAGGAGCTTAAAGCAAGATACGAAAGAGCTAAGTTCTCGGGAGCGATCCTGGGGGGCGGGGAGGATGCCGTTACGGCACGGAGGAGAGTGAGTGAACTTGTGCGGGAGATAGATAAATGTATTGCTCTTTTAGACAGATAAATATATAACAATGGATGATAAGCTATCGATCCGGGTTAATGTGGCCGACAGGTATTATCCGTTGAAGGTGGAAAGTGAGAATGAGGAACGGATCCGGAAGGCGGCAAGGCTGATCAATGAGAAGGTGCTGCAGTACAAGCAGCGCTACGTTGACAAGGACACGCAGGATTTTCTGGCGATGGCGGCTCTCCAGTACGTGATCAGGCTCACTGAGATGGAAGAAAAGGAGGAGGATTCATCACTTGGGGATGGGTTGAAGGAGCTGACTGAAAAGATCAACCTCTGTCTGTCAAAAAGATAGATACACGTTCTTTAAAATAGCAGGATATTGCCCGCATTGTTTCTCTATTCGTTTTGGAAACTCAACAGTTTTTACTTTGGAGATGGTCTTGGATTGCTTAGGACAGGCCTCACCCGGTTCGCCGGGACCACGCTGACGCGTGACAGTGGAAGCCCGAGGCAGGACGGCCGCTCCAGCCATGTAGATATGGGGTTTTTTAAAAGTTGGAGGAACTCTGCGGGTTTTTTTATACAACTAACAATAGTTTTATGATTATAGCACAGATAACAACGGGGGTTTGTTTCGCCATCGGCGGGGCAGCCCTTATAGCAGGATCGGTGTTGTCATTCTACTTATGGCAACTGATGCTGCGAAACAGGAAGAAGAAGATAATTGCCGAAGCAGAAACTGAAGCCGAGGTCATAAAAAAGGAGAAGATTCTCCAGGCAAAGGAACGGTTCCTGCAGCTGAAGGCTGAACATGAAAAGGTAATCAACGAGCGTAACAACCGCATAAACCAGGCAGAGAACAGGATCAAGCAGAAAGAGCTTACCCTGTCACAGAGACTGGAAGAGGCACAGCGGAGGAAGAATGAGGTTGACGCCATCCGCGACAACCTGACACAACAGATTGAGCTGCTCGAGAAAAAATCAGAGGAAGTATCAAAACTGCACCGCCAGCAGGTGGAACAGTTGGAAGCAGTATCAGGTCTCTCGGCAGATGAGGCCAAGAATCAGCTCATTGATTCACTGAAGGAGGAAGCGCGCACCAACGCCATGTCTTACATCAATGAGATTCTTGATGATGCTAAGATGACTGCCACAAAGGAGGCAAAGCGTGTTGTGCTTATGGCCATACAGCGTGTTGCAGCAGAGACGGCAATTGAAAACGCCGTAACCGTATTCCATATAGACTCGGATGAGATCAAGGGCCGCATCATTGGCCGTGAAGGAAGGAATATCAGGGCTCTTGAGGCTGCAACGGGGGTGGAGATAATAGTGGATGACACCCCCGAGGCAATAGTTCTTTCCGGATTCGACCCTGTCAGACGCGAGATAGCGCGGCTGGCGCTGCATCAACTGGTCACCGATGGCCGCATACACCCGGCGCGTATCGAGGAGATAGTCGAGAAGACACGCAAGCAGGTTGAGGAAGAGATAGTGGAAACGGGCAAGCGCACGACCATAGACCTTGGGATTCATGGCCTCCATCCGGAGCTCATCAGGCTGGTGGGAAAGATGAAATACCGTTCATCATACGGACAGAACCTGCTGCAGCACTCCCGTGAAGTGGCCAACCTGGCTTCAATTATGGCAGCTGAGCTGGGTCTTAACCCGAAGCTTGCAAAGAGAGCAGGACTGCTGCATGATATTGGCAAGGTGCCCGATGACGAGCCCGAACTGCCGCATGCTGTCCTTGGAATGAAGATAGCAGAAAAATATAAGGAGAAGCCTGAGGTGATAAACGCCATCGGATCGCATCACGATGAGACAGAGATGACCACACTCATTGCACCCATTGTGCAGGTATGTGACGCCATCTCAGGCGCTCGTCCGGGCGCAAGGCGCGAAGTCATAGAATCTTACATCAAAAGGCTTAACGAACTTGAGTCGGTTGCCCTCTCTTATCCCGGCGTGACAAAAACATACGCAATCCAGGCCGGAAGAGAGCTGAGGGTTATAGTGGGAGCTGACAAGGTGTCTGACCAGGATACAGAGAACCTCTCCTTCGAGATTGCAAGAAAGATTCAGAACGAGATGACCTATCCGGGTCAGATCAAAATAACCGTTATCAGGGAGACAAGGGCAGTCAACTACGCCAAATAATGAAAAAACTCAAGATCCTTAACATCGTCGGCGCGAGGCCTCAGATCATAAAGGCCTCCGCCATCAGCCGGGCGATAGCGGGAGAGTTCTCAGGTGAGATTGAGGAGGTGGTGGTTCATACCGGTCAGCATTATGACAGGGAACTCTCAGACGTCTTTTTTGACGAGCTGGAGATAAAGCAGCCTGACCACAACCTGCAGGTAGGGTCAGGAAGACATGGCAGGCAGACGGGAATGATTATGGAACGCATCGAGGATGTGATCCTTGACGAAAAACCTGACTGCGTGATTATCTACGGTGACACAAACTCCACCCTGGCCGCAGCGCTGGCAGCAGCAAAGCAGCATTTCCCGGTGGTGCATATTGAAGCCGGCATGAGATCATTCAACAAGACCATGCCTGAGGAGCTCAACCGCATCATGGCTGACCATGCCTCGACGCTTCTGATAGCTCCTACAAACGCAGCCTTCAAGAACCTTATGTCAGAAGGCTTCCGCCCGGAGAACGTGGCGCCGTATTCAATCAACAATCCCAGGGTCTTCCTGACAGGTGACATCATGTATGACAACAGTCTCTTTTATGCTGACCTGGCAGAGAGGAAAAAACAGGATTTCCTTACCGGACTGGGTGTAGCCGACCGGGAATTCGTGCTGGTTACCATCCACCGTGACTCGAACACGGATGATCCGGAGAGGCTCAGCGCCATATTCAGCACCATAAAGGAGTTGTCTGAGGTAAACTCAATGCCCATGATCATGCCGCTCCACCCGAGAACAATGATTGCATTGCGTAACCGTGTTCCGGAGCTATATGCAGCAATATCCGATCACCCCTTCCTGAGGGTCATACCACCGGTCTCATTCCTTGAAATGATACTGCTGGAAAAGAGGGCTCGACTCATCATCACCGATTCAGGAGGTGTGCAGAAGGAGAGTCATTTCTTCTCACGTCCCTGCATTGTGCTCAGGAAGGAGACAGAATGGGTGGAACTTGTCAAAAACGGAACCGTTAAGCTGGCAGATGCCAATCCGGCCAGGATAAAAGAAGCCTGGGACTATTTTATTGCCAACGGCAGTACGCTGCAGTACCCGGCGTTCTACGGAGACGGGAAAGCCGCAATTATTATTCTGAAAGAGGTACTCGCAGTATTCAGGAGCTGAGTCCTTCAAGAACCTGCGCGGCAAGTCTTTTGACTGCCGGTTTGTAGTCGGTGAGGAATTCACCGGTCACCCTGTTTGCAATTACCACGCAGAGCGTCAACGCCTTGTGATTCAATAGTCTTGACAGTCCGTAGATGGCTGAACTCTCCATCTCGTAGTTGGTGATTTTCTGTCCTTTGAACCTGAATGATGTGATATTGTCATTAAGCTCATTGTCAAATGGTTCAAGCCTGAGCCGGCGGCCCTGCGGTGCATAGAAGCCAGGTGTCGATATGGTGATCCCCCTTGTTGTTCCCGGGGATAGTTTCTCAAGCAGACCGGTATCTGCGTCCACGGCATAGGGGTAGGCAAGAGTGTCAGGCCATTCAAGATGTGCAGCCAGTGAGTCAGCCAGCAGATGGTCGAGGCACCATTCATATCCCTCGTAAAAATGCAGAACGCCGTCAAATCCAACAGCTTTGGCGGTGGCAATGAAGGAACCTACGGGCAGTTCCGCCTGAAGTCCGCCCGTAGTGCCGATCCTTACAAATGTCAGTGAACGAGGTTCTTCCAAAGTCATCCCGGTCCCGAGGTCGATATTCACCAGTGCGTCAAGCTCGTTGAGAACGATATCGATATTGTCAGTGCCTATTCCTGATGATATGATGGTGACCTCAGTTTCACCGTAGCTGCCGGTGACTGTACAGAACTCCCTGTTGATTTTACGTACCCTCACGCTGTCAAGCATTTCGGCAATCATCTCAACCCTTCCGGGATCTCCCACAATAATTATCTTTTCGGCAATGTCTCCGGGAAGAAGATGGAGGTGAAACACTGAGCCGTCAGGATTGATTATAAGTTCTGTCTTTTTCATCGCACGATCAATAAGCTGCAAAAATACAAAAAATGTCGACTGTAAATCATCTTCCGGGAAGATGGCGCAGGCAGTTAATTATTGTTAATTTGACAATTGCATCATCAGGGTTTATCGCAGGGGTTTATCTTTGCCGTCCTAACCGACATACACTAAAATGCATTTTCCCAAGGTGATATCCAGGGCCGGCAGGATACTTTTTCCGGCAATACTGTCAATCATTCTGAGTCTGAACACTGTGATGGGAGCTTCCCAGGATAAGAAGCGGGCTGAGGCTTTACGCACTGCAGGGGAAATTCAGATTGACGGGAAGCTTGATGAGGCGTCATGGCAGGGAGCTTCACCCGCCGGGAATTTCATTATTTACAACCCGCATAACGGCTTGCCATCGATATACAGGACCGAGGTGAGGCTTCTTTATGATGATGATGCATTATATATCGGAGCCATGATGTATGACAGTTATCCTGACAGCATCTTCACCCAGCTTGGCCAGAGAGATGACGGAGATATCAATGCAGACCATTTCTGGGTTGAGATATCGCCCTTCAATGACGGGCTAAACGGTGAGATGTTCAAGGTCTCAGCCTCGAACGTGCAGATTGATAATAAGATGACCACTACTGACAGCTGGGGACACCAGGATACATGGGATGCAGTCTGGCACAGCAGGACGAGGATAAGTGAGGAGGGTTGGATTGCAGAGCTGAAGATACCCTACTCGGCCCTGCGGTTTCCAAGGTCTGCATCGCAGCTCTGGGGCATCAACTTCTGGCGTGAAGTTCGCCGCACCAGGGAGACCTCTTCCTGGAATTTCGTCACGAAGGAATTCGGGTCATCAATCGCACACATGGGTGAGCTTGCCGGGATACGTGATGTAAAACCACCACTGAGGCTTTCGCTTGTGCCATATGTTTCAGGGTACCTTGAACATGTGACCGATGAACCGGGAGTGGGCACCTCATATAACGGGGGGCTAGACCTCAAGGTCGGCCTGACCGAGAGCTTCACCCTTGATGCAACGCTGATACCCGATTTCGGACAGGTGCAGTCTGATGACCATGTGCTTAACCTGTCGCCTTACGAGGTCAAGTACAATGAAAAGAGACCATTCTTCATGGAGGGTACAGAACTGTTCAATAAGGGAGACATCTTCTATTCCCGCCGCATAGGCGGAACACCTCACCTGGTAAGGGATGTGTATGACATGGTAGGTGATAATGAGATAGTTACCCGGAATCCGGCAGAGGTGAGTCTGCTTAATGCGACCAAGATATCAGGAAGGACAAGCAGCGGCCTCGGCATCGGTATCTTCAACGCGGTTACCAACAGCACCTGGGCCGAGGTGGAGAACAATCTCACCGGGGAAACCAGGCATATCATGACCGAGCCGCTGACAAACTACAATATGCTTGTGCTTGACCAGACCCTGAAAAACGACTCATACGTGAGTGTAATGAACACCAGCGTGATCAGGGCCGGTGAAAAGAATGAAAACTTCTATACTGCCAACGTCTCCGGATTTGAGGCTCTTGTCAAGACGGCCGACAGGCTGTGGTCAGCCTCCGCCGGAGCTGTGCTGAGCCAGAAGTACTACTCTTCCGATCCCACCGCTCTCGGTCATTCACTTAACTTCAATGCCGGCAGGACCGGCGGGAAGTTCCGCGCTGACTACAACTTTTCAATGATGAGTGACACCTATGATCCGAATGACATGGGTTACCTCCGGAACAATAACGAAACAGGGCACTCGGTTGACTTCTCATATAATACCTATGAGCCCTTTGGCAATATCATGACCACCCGTACCTCACTCGATTTCAGTTACGGCCAGCTATACAATCCGAGGGCATTCACAACTGCCGGTGTTGCGCTTGACGCGATGATTCTGCTGATGAATTACTGGTCTCTCTCACTTGACCTTGAGCTCACTCCGTGGGGAGAGGATGATTATTTTGAGCCGCGCACCCGTGACATGTCAATGTTTTATCACCGGCCTGCTGCATTCGAAGCCGGGTTCCGCGGTGACACCGACAAAAGCAAACGGTTTTACATTCAGGGAAGTGCCGGGTATGTGAAAGCCTGGTCAGACTACAGCCAGCACGGTTATATGTGGTCACTCCAGCCTGAGTTCAAGGCCAGCAGGCGTTTTTCCTTCAATTACTCACTGACGGTTGAAGACGTATTCAATGATATCGGGTTCGTGCCGGGCAATGCAGGCGAGGGAATCACTTTCGGAAAACGTGATGTCACAACCATAACCAATACCATTTCGGGGGCATTCATCTTCTCATCCACCTCGTACCTTACACTGAGGGGGAGGCACTACTGGTCAAGAGCTGATTATGACGGGGATTATTTTACCCTTCAGCCTGACGGAAGCCTGATTGACCGGGTCTATTCCACATCACTGAACAACAGTGACGTAAACACCAATTTCCTCAACATCGATATGGTATATACCTGGCGGTTTGCTCCGGGAAGTGAACTTTCACTGGTATGGAAGAACTCCATCTGGTCAGAAGGTGATGTCATCATCCGTAACGGGCTCGACAATTTCGGTGATCTTCTCTCCATGCCGCAGACAAACAGCCTGTCATTAAAAATTTTATACTACCTTGACTACCAGAATTTCAGAAAACTCTTCAAGTCAAAGTAATTAACTTTCAGTATGATACAAAGAATTCAGACATTGTTTCTGCTGGCAGTGGCGCTGTTGTCGGGGCTGATGCTCACCGGCGACCTTATCCAGCTGACGGCCGGTGGTGGCACCGTTTTCAGCATGAGTTTCCTGGGAATGGAAAACAACGGGGGAGAGGTGATACAACGGCTTTGGCCGATGACTGTTATTCTTGCAGTGGTCCCGCTCCTTGCACTCGTTACCATATTCCTCTACAAAAAGAGGTCATTGCAGATGAGGTTAACGATGCTGGTCCTCCTGCTTTCGCTCGGAACCCTGATATTGGGAGCTTTTTATGTGCTGATGTTTGACAGGAAGATAGATGTGAACATCATCTGGAAGGTAAAAGTCCTCTTTCCGCTCATAACTGCCATCCTGGCGTGGCTCGCCTGGCGCGCCATACTGAAGGATGAGGTCAGGGTCAGGTCATATGACCGCCTCAGATGATCTCCAGTCTCTCCTGGTCAGTGATTTTCTCGCAGTAAAGGCATTTCAGCGCCACCGGTTTCTTTGACACCACCCTGAAGCGTGTTGTCACCTTCTCGAAGTTGGTGATGCATTTGGGATTCATGCATTTGGCTATTGCATTGATGGTGTCAGGGACCTCCACAACGCGCTTTTCTATCACCTGGTAATCGCGGATAATATTCAGCTTCGCATTGGGGGCCACAAGGGCGATTCTGTTTATATCATCATCCTCGAAAAATTTCCCTGCAATTTTTATGATAGCCTTTTTGCCGTCAGTTTTGCTTTCGAGGTTGGTGCCAAAGGTTATCTGGTTCCTGATACGGTCGAGACCGAGGATCTTTATTACCTTGAAAAGAGTGCTGGCAGGGATGTGATCTATCACTGTTCCGCTTTCAATGGCGCTGACCAGCAACTGCTTCGGATCATCTACGTTCTTCATGGCTTGTTATTTTAATCCAAGTAATGTGCATATGATTGCCTGCCTGGTGTAAACCCCGTTGAGGGCCTGTTCGAAATAGTAGGCTTTCGCGTTAGCGTCAACATCGGTGCTGATCTCATTCACACGCGGCAGCGGATGCAGTATCTTCATTCCGGGTTTGGTTTCTGACAGCATGTGATCATGCAACACATAGGCATTCTTGACCTTTTCATACTCCATAGGGTCAGAGAAGCGCTCACGCTGGACACGCGTCATATAGATAATGTCAGCCATGTTGATAACCTCGTTCAGGTCAGCAGTTTCATAATAGTCAAGGCCAAGGTTCCTCAGGTAGAGCTTGTATTCGTCAGGCATCTTCAGTTCTTCCGGCGCAACAAAATTGAACGAAGTCGTCCACCGTGACATGGCCATCAGCAGGGAGTGAACGGTGCGGCCATACTTCAGGTCACCCACCATGCAGATATTCAGATTTTCAAGCGTACCCTGAGTCTTCAGTATAGAGTAGAGATCGAGAAGAGTCTGTGTGGGATGCTGATTGGCCCCGTCGCCTGCATTGATGACAGGCACCGTCGATATCTCGCTTGCATAGCGTGCACTTCCTTCAATGGGATGCCGCATCACAATCAGGTCAACGTAATTGTTGACGGTCCTGATTGTATCATTCAGAGTCTCACCTTTGGTAACACTTGAACTGGAAGAGTCAGTGAATCCTATCACCTTTCCCCCGAGCTTGTTGACAGCACTCTCAAAACTGAGGCGTGTGCGGGTGGAAGGTTCGAAGAAGAGCGTTGCCACAACCTTGCCACGAAGTATATCCTGAACCGGAGTCTTCTCAAATTCTGCGGCCAGACTGAGTATCTTTGTGATCTCTTCGGTGGTCAGATCATCAATTGAGACTAAGCTTCTGGGTTTCATTATTTTATGTTTTATGTGCCTGAACTCTGGCAAAGTTATTATAACTGTCCCAGCAATTTTCTGTCTGTTTAAAACTATTTAAAAAAACAGCCCGACTATTCTGTTGCGAGCCATTTTATCTGCAGCCCGTTGATCTTGTTCAGCCTGCCTGTCACATGGTCAGCCATGGAAGCCCTGAACGTGATCTCAATTGTCACGTCAGTACCGCTGTATCGGTGTTCCGACTGGCCACATGATTCATCCCTGAACACTTTCATGACATCATTCATCGAGGTATAGGGAAAGGAGACGGACCATCGTTCCATGAGGTGTTTCTCAATCACCGTTGCTTTACCAAGAGCATCGGCAGTTGCGCTGCGGTAAGCGTTTATCAGTCCGCCAACGCCCAGCAGGGTTCCTCCGAAATACCTGATTACCACTATGAGGACATTTGTCAGTTCGCGGGCATTGATCTGTGCAAGGATCGGCTTTCCGGCGGTGCCCGACGGCTCACCGTCATCACTGACGCGCCATGCCTGCCTGTCGGGCCCCAGTACCCATGCAAAGCAATGATGCCTCGCATCATGGTACTCCTTTCTGAGCTCCGCGAGCCTGGTCTTTATCTCCTCCTGAGAGGCCACGGGAACAGCCAATGCGATGAACCTGCTGCCACGGTCTTTGAAGAGCCCCTGCGACTCTCCCTCTATAGTTTTATATGTATCTGAAAAGAGCATATTTTTATGCGAAGCCTGGGTAATTTAAACCGGAATCAACGTCTTCGCTCCCTTGTAAAGCGTGATTATGCCCATGATTATCAGCACTATATATATCACATTCGTAAATGTCTTCTGGCTTATTCGCGAAACGAGGATATCACCTGTGCGGAGACCGGCAAGGAGGGCCGGCACCGAGCATAAGGCAAGCAACGCGGTCTCCGGGCGGATGAGTCCTGATATCAGGTAGAACAGCAGGGCATATGAAACTGCAAAGAGAATGAAGACGGAGATCACAGCGTTGAATTTTTCCTTTGGCGTCTTCATTGCAGAGAGGATTATGGCCACGGGTGGACCGGTTATGCCGGTAGCCCCTGCAAGGAGGCCGCCGAAAAGGCCGCTTAACGTCATGGCCGAGGCATCGGAACTGATCCTGAAATCAGCTCCCCTGGCAAGGGCAAGTACAATCAATATTATCAGGATTCCCCACCCTAGCTGAATATATGCCGGGTTGATGTATTTAAGGATCAGTGTTCCGGCCGCAACACCGGCTCCGGTAAACAGTGCCATTCTTCCCAGGGGCTGCTCCCTGACAAGTTCCCTTGACCGGCGGTAGTAGAGAAGGGAGAAGATCATGTTTATGATGGCAATGAAGACGGCAGTATCTGTTACGGGAAGAATGAACTGTATCAGCGGCACTGCAACCAGTGCCAGCCCGAAGCCGGTGAATCCTCTGACGATGGAAGCGAAGAAGATTATTACTGAAAGGGCAATGATATTTCCGGCAGTGATCATCTTAATCCGGGTATAGGGCTATCTGCCTGAAGTCATCCATGAATGTTTCCGTCTGCACTTCCCAGCGCCGGGTTTCATCCTTCAGCGGGAGGCCGCCGGTCAGCACTTCGCGCATGCGGCTGTCGCCCGATAGAATGTCGAAAGGCATCAGGCGGTATTCGTACTCATACGGTGGAGGATTGAATTTCAGGGAGCCTTCCGGCGATGTCCGGATGATTGCATCGAACAGGTGCATGGCAGTTGCCACAGGCCTGAAGAGGGAGGGATCGGTGACATGGATCTGTATTCCCCTGCAGTATTCGCCGGCGTATTTATGGAAGGTTGGGATGAAGTCATGCATCCTGAACTGACATCCGGGGAGTTTTCTGCCTCGCATTTCCTCAAGAAGCCTTCTTCCGTCGATCCAGGGAGCTCCCGTGAGCTCAAAGGGTATCACTGTACCCCGTCCCTCGGAGATATTAAGGGCTTCGGCGAGCACTGTTCCCGGGTAGACTGCTGCCGTATGGGGGGTTGGCATGTTCGGAGAGGGGAGGACCCATGGCAGGCCTGTCTCGTGATACATCATATTCCGTCTCCATCCTTCCGCCCTGATGATGTGCAGATCGCAACCGGGAATATATTTCTCTTTCACCCATACGGCCATCTCGCCTATTGTCATGCGGTGGCAGAGAGGAATGCAGGCACCGCCGACGAATGTAAAGTACTCTTCGCTCAAAACCGGTCCGTCAGGATGTATCCTTCCGATAGGGTTGGGCCTGTCAAGAATGTATACAGGTATGCCGGTTTCGGCGCATGCCTCCATGCAATGCTTAACTGTCCAGATATATGTATATAGTCTTGCTCCAACATCCTGAAGATCAATCAGAAATGTTTCAACGCCCTTAAGCATTCCGGCCGTTGGCTTGCGGTGCCCGCCATAAAGGCTGTAGACGGGAATGCCAAGTACAGGGTCAATGGTCCCTTCCCACTCTATCATGTTGTCCTGGGTTTGCCCTGAGAGCCCGTGCTGCGGCCCGAATAGGGCGACAAGCCTGCACTCTTTGCTTTGCCCGAATATCTCTGTAATATGCCTGTAATCTGATGATATGCTCGAAGAATGGCACAACAGTCCCGTCTTCTTACCCCGGAGGCCGGCAGGCAGCCTGAGGGTCACAACGTCAAGTCCTGATAACACTTTCATACAATTACAAAAATAGTTAAAAGAGCCGTGGCAGCAAGATCGGTCTGCCGCTCTGCATGGAAATTATCAATATATTTACAACCTCCCGTAACGGGGAATTGTTAAAGTATTAAAACCAAATGATGAAGCCTGTTCTGAACTCTCTCCTGTCTGCACTGATATTGATTTCATTCCAGGCAGTGGCGCAGGAGGGAATTACAAAATATATTCCCGCTGCGAAACCTGAAAGGATTGTACTTAACATTAACGGAGATCCGGCCACAACCATGGCTGTGACCTGGAGAACGGATACCACGATTGGCGAGACAGTGGCAAGGATTTCCCGCAACATTCCCGGCGTGCTGATGGCTGACTCTGCCATGGCTGTGGCAGGAAGATATGAGGATATCACTGCTGACGGAGTGACGGCCCGGTTTCATTCGGTCATATTCACCGGGCTGGTTCCCGGAACCGAATATGCTTACTGCGTTGGGTCCGGCGCTGATGCCAGCGAGTGGTTTACCTTCAGAACCGCTGAAGCAGGTGCAGCCCCGTTCTCCTTTCTGTGGTTCGGAGATTCACAGGTGGGGCCGGTTTCTTCCTACGCGAGGGTGATCAGGCAGGCTTACCGCTCGGTGCCTGAAGCAGCATTCATGATTTTTACGGGTGACCTGGTTGACGGCGGGTATGCTGCCAGAACTCTTGACGATGAGTGGGGTGACTGGCACCGGGCGGCAGGATTCATCGCATCGGAGGTGCCGGTGGTTGCTACCCCCGGAAACCATGAATTCTACAACCCGCACGACAGACAGAACCGTGACTTTAACATTTACTGGAGACCGGGTTTCACTCTCCCGGAAAACGGACCTGCCGGACTGGAGGAAACAGCATACAGTTTCGACTACCAGGGGGTGCGGTTCATAATAGTCAGCAGCGACCAGATGCTGAGGGATGAAGCCATTGCCCGCAGTCAGACTGAATGGGTTGAAAGCCTTCTTAAAAATAATCCGTGCAAATGGACCGTGATGGCATTTCATCATCCGTTCTTTTCAACGTCCGCCAGGAGAGACAATAAAGCTGTCAGGGAAAACCTGAGACCGCTGGTTGACAGGTACGGCGTTGACCTGGTACTTAACGGTCATGACCATACATATGCCAGGGGAGTCATGAAGCCTGACGGAACTGAACGCAGGGGCAGGACGGCCGGGACCGTTTATGTGGTCTCGGTCAGCGGCTCAAAACAATACAGGCAGGACGCCGAACCATGGTGGGAAACAGGGTATACCAATACCCAGTTATGGCAGGCAATTACTGTTGACGGCAACAAACTTTTATATAAAGCATTTGATGCGTCAGGCACCCTTGCCGACCAGTTCATGCTCACCAGGATGAAAAATGGCAGTAACCGGATAGGGTTGCCGCCGGCAGTAAAAACAAAATAATACCATGAATATGAGAATCCCCGGGAAGCTGATATTTATAATCATTGCCGCTGTACTTGCGCTTGCATGCACAAGAAATGAGGGCGGGCTTGAGATATATGTCACCACTGACCTGCATGGAATGCTGCTCCCCTTTGACAATACCGAAGGTGAATCCACTGACCGGTCGCTCGCCAACCTCGCATGGGTGGTTGAGTCGGGCAAAAAGGACAATATGGTTCTGCTTGACAACGGTGACATACTGCAGGGTGATCCGCTGGCATACTATTATAACTTCATCGATACTACCAGTACCCACATAATAGCTGACATACTTAACCACCTGGGCTATGATGCAGCTACTGTGGGCAACCATGACATAGAGGCAGGTCATGCTGTTTATGACCGCGTCAGAAGTGAATACAACTTCCCGATGCTGGCTGCAAATGCCATAGAAATAAAAACAGGAGTACCTTATTTCAAGCCTTATGCCGTTATCGAAAAGAAGGGAATGAAGGTTGTGGTCTTCGGGCTAATAACCCCGTCTGTACCGCGTTGGCTGCCGGAATCACTCTACAGGGGAATAAGGTTCGAGAACATGGTTGCCACTGCCAGGAAGTGGATGCCTGCGATTCAGGCTGAAAATCCTGATCTGGTCATCGGGTTGTTTCATTCAGGAATGGGTGACGAGCGTGAAAGGGGAGATGATGAGAACAGCACCCTGGCAGTTGCCATGAACGTTCCCGGATTTGATGTTATCTTCTGCGGCCATGATCACAGGCAGGATGTCAGGGAAGTGACAGACAGCAACGGGGATAAGGTTCTTGTTCTCGACGGCGGCAGCCGGGCAGAGGCACTGATGAGTGTCAGCGTGTCATTTGACAGGACAGGCGGAGGGAGCAGCACACCGGTCCTGGAAGGCAGGATAATAGAGATGAACACCCTGCCGGTATCATCCGGCTTCCTTAAGAAGTACCGCGGTGCAATGGATAAGGTCAGGGAATATACTTCCGAGGTCATCGGCAGGTCTGAAACCACAGTGACCACGCGCGATGCCTATTTTGGTCCATCGGCCTTCATTGATCTGATACACCGGATGCAGCTTGATATCACCGGTGCTCAGATATCAATGGCTGCCCCGTTGTCATTTGACCAGAGTATCTCAAGGGGAGAGCTGAGGATCAGGGATATGTACAGGCTTTACCGGTTTGAGAACTTTCTTTATACCGTGAGGATGACGGGAGGAGAGATAGACCGGCACCTTGAACATTCAGCGGGTCAATGGTTCCGGACGATGGAAAAGGGCAGTGACTATATGCTTAACTACCGGACAGATGACAACGGCAAACCGGTCATCGTCAACGGAACTGCCAGGCTGCGAAATCCGTCATACAATTTTGATTCTGCCATGGGCATCAGGTACACAGTTGATGTGAGCAAACCCGTCGGGGCCAGGGTCAATATCACCGCACTCAGTGACGGGTCTGCGTTCAGCCACAGTGCCAGCTATACAGTGGCAGTGAACTCATACCGGGCCAACGGGGGCGGAGGACATTTTCAGGCAGCAGGCATTGCCGGAAAGGAGCTGGACAGGAGAATTATCTCCGCAACGGATCGAGATTTGCGGTACTACATGACTGAATGGATCAGGGAAAAAGGCACAATATCTCCCGTTCCGCTCAGCCAGTGGATGATTGTTCCGGCCGGTTGGGCAGCTGATGCGGAAAAGCGGGAAATGAGAATGCTTTTTGGTAATAATTGATTATTGTTTTTATGAAGATACTTTTAAAAATTGCAGCTTTTGTCCTTGTTGTTCTGACGCTTACCTCAGCCGGCAGTGCAAGGCAGAAGCCACGGAACCTGGTACTGTTTATAGGTGACGGAATGGGAGTCTCACATGTCTATGCCGCCATGACGGTCTCAGGCAACACGATGACCTTTCCTTCCTTCCCGGTGACCGGATTCAGCAGGACTCACTCAGCCAACAGTTATTCAACTGACTCGGCCGCCGGCGGAACAGCAATTGCAACCGGCGAGAAGACCAATAACAGGATGGTGGCGATGCGCCCTGACAGCACAATACTGGTTACACTTCTTGAGCATGCAAAGGCTGCCGGAATGTCTACCGGAATTGTCTGCACCAGTTCGTTAACTGACGCCACCCCGGCTGATTTTGCCACTCATGTCCCCCTCAGGTATGAATATCGCGCTATAGCGAAACAGTACATGAACGGGGCGGCTGACATATTCATAGGGGGAGGCAGGAAGTATTTTGTCCCGGTCCCGGATTCAACCGGGAAGATCAACCCTGAGGAAGATGTGGTTTCAGGTCTTTCCCGGGCAGGTTATGACGTAATTTATGATCTTGAGTCGTTCATTGCCTCGAAGTCAAATCGGATTGCGGGGCTGATGGCTGATGATGACATGCCCAGGTTATTCGAGGGGAGAGATCCTCAGTACCTTGCCAGGGCAACAGCAAAGGCTATCGAGGTGCTTTCGCGTAATCCCAGGGGCTTTATCCTGATGGTCGAAGGTTCGGAGATCGATGATGCCGGCCATAGCAGAAGCACGTCAATGGTGACTGATGAGGTCCTTGATATGGACAGGGCTGTTGCCGTTGCCCATGATTTTGCATTGAGAGATGGCAGGACACTGATTGTTGTGACTGCTGACCATGAGACAGGAGGCATGAGCATCACAGGGGGAGATCTTGCGAAGAGGGAGGTAAAAGCTGAGTTCAGCTTCACCGGGCATTCAGGTGTTATGGTGCCGGTGTTTGCTTTTGGACCGGGAGCAACGGAATTCACGGGCATACAGGAGAACACCGGTCTCTTCCATAACTTCTTCAGGCTTCTTTCCCTTGACAGGAAACGCAGATGAGGAAGACGGAGACAGAGAGCAGCGGGCGGATGCTCCCCCTGGTGGAAGAGTTCTACTCGGTCCAGGGAGAGGGGTGCAATACGGGCCGGGCAGCTTACTTCATACGGGTGGGGGGATGCGACATATGCTGCAGCTGGTGTGATACCAGGTATTCATGGAATGCCGAACTCCATCCGATGGTTGCCATAGAGAGCATTGCCGGAAACGTTTCTGCTGCCGGGGCTGATTCGGTGGTTGTTACCGGCGGCGAGCCGCTGATGTGGAACATGGAACCGCTGTGTGTCCTGCTCAGGTCAAAAGGGATCAAAACCTTCCTGGAGACCTCGGGGGCATATCCCCTTACAGGCAAATGGGACTGGATAACCCTCTCGCCAAAGAAAAATTCACCGCCTCTCCCCGGAATCTGGGAAATGGCGGATGAACTCAAGGTGGTTATTCATGATGGCACTGATTTTGAAGAGGCAGAGAGGTACAGCCGGAATGTGGGGCCGGGCTGCCAGCTTCTTCTGCAGCCGGAATGGAGCATGTACAGGGAGATGATAGAGGCGATAACGGAATATGTGAAAAAGAATACCCGGTGGAGGGTCTCACTGCAGGCACATAAATTCATGCATATCCCCTGAATGAGTGCAGGAAGAACAATAATGGCCCTTATGTTCCTGGTTCTGACCCAGTGTTCAGTTACCGGACAGAACCTTCATACGCGTTCAAACAGGGCACTGAAGTACTATGATCAGGGCAAGAGGGATTACGAACTTCTTTATTACGACAGGGCAGAGACAAATCTTCTTCAGGCGCTGAAAGAGGATGGCAAATTCTATGAGGCTCACCTGATTCTTGGTCAGCTCTATTCTGACACGGGTGACTGGGGAAAGGCGGTGACTCACTACCGTGCGGCTGTTGCCACGGACTCACTCTTCTTTGTGCCGGCACTCTACAGCCTTGGCAGGGCCGAGTTGCGGACCGGAAAATACTATGATGCTTCAATTCACCTTGACGCTTTTCTGAAACAGCCCGGAACCACCGCCAGGTTGCGCGGAGAAGCTGAAAAGATGCTTGCCAGCTGCCGTTTTGCCCTCTCGTTCCCGGCATCCCTCTTTGAAACTGAGCCGGTCAGCGCCGGTGACTCGGTCAACACTGTCCTCGATGAGTACTGGCCTTCAGTGACAGGTGACGGCCAGCAGCTGATATTCACCCGAGAGGTGAAAAGGGCGGCAGGCTATGGCAGGGACTACAACCGTGACAGGCAGGAAGACTTTTATGTGAGCAGGCTGACTGCAGACGGATACTGGGGAACAGCCCGGAATGCCGGAGCTCCACTGAACACTGCAGGAAATGAAGGAGCACAGTCAATCTCTTCTGACGGAAGGTATATGTTCTTTACGGCCTGTGACAGAAACGACGGACAGGGGAGATGTGACATCTACTTCTCATCATATGACGGCAACAGGTGGTCACCCGGGATTAATGTCGGGCCTCCTGTCAATACAACTTACTGGGAATCACAGCCATCTGTCAGTCCCAACGGAAGGATGCTTTTCTTCGTCAGCAACAGACCCGGGGGGATCGGGGGTATGGACATATGGTATTCACTGCGTGGCAGTGACGGCAGATGGGGCAAACCGGTCAACCCGGGAAAGGTGATTAACACGGTGGACGATGAATTTTCACCCTTCATCTATTTCAACGGAAGAACGCTCTACTTCTCATCCAACGGCAGGGAGTCATTTGGCGGGCATGATATCTATGTGTCCACCATGAACCGTGATTCCACATGGACAAGCCCGGAAAACCTGGGTCCGCCGGTAAATACTCCTGCTGATGAAACAGGACTTGTGATCGAGTCTTCGGGCCGCAGGGCTTACTTTTCCTCAGTCCGTGACAAGGGAAGGGGGAAGGATATATATTACCTGGATCTGCCGCAGCAGGTTCAGCCCGAACAGGTTCTGTACTTCCAGGGGACGGTTATTGACAAGGCGTCAGGGCAACCCATTGTTGCAAAGTATGAACTGTCAGACCTTACAAATGGTATTGATGTGATAACTTCGTTAACTGACAACAGGGGAGGGTTCTTCGTCTGCCTGCCCCGGGGAAGCAGTTACGGGATGAATGTCACGGCAGACGGTTACATGATCTATTCTGAGAACTTCGACTTCGCCGAGGGCTATACATCCGCGGAGCCTTACAGGAAGACCATTGCCCTGAACAGGGTACGTGAGGGAGAATTCATGCGGATGTACAATGTGTTCTATGACACTGACTCATGGGAGTTGCTTGAAACATCGCGGCCTGAACTTGAGCATCTGCTTGAATTCCTGCAGGTGAACCACACTGTTGTGATTGAGATCGGGGGGCATACTGACTCTGACGGAAGTGATGAGCATAACCAGCGGCTTTCTGAGAGAAGGGCTGATTCAGTCAGGGAGTTCCTGATGAACCGGGGCATTGACGGAAAGCGGATCTTTGCGCATGGTTACGGTGAGACCCATCCAGTTGCTGACAATATCACCCCTGCGGGGAAGCGCCTTAACAGGCGGACGGAGATAACGATACTGTCGGAAGGTATTGCCAGATGACGTATCGGCTGACTGAAGACCTGTCACAATTTGGGAATTAATACAAACCGGTAAGGGAGGGTGCCCTGGGGCAGCCCTCCTTACCACTCTTAACAGACAGTTGTAGGCTTCAGAGAATCAGATGGCTATCTTGTTCTCCGAAGAGGTACCGGTAAGTATTTTCAGATCCGGACTCTCTCTTGCGGGTAATGAAACGAAGACAGAGGTGCCTCCGGCGTCGTTGGTTTCAACCCTGATTCTGCCGTCCATTGCAAGAATAAGATTTCTGGCCAGGATTAAATTCATAGCGGAATAGGTATCCTGACTTTCGGAATGTTGGATCTCAGGATTGTCGGAAAGCAGCAGGTCGCTGCTTCTGGGATAACCCTGGCCAGAATCTTTTACATAGAAGGTGATTGTATCATCATACCAGGTGCACCCTACTTTAATAAACCCTGATAAAGTATTGTCGAGTGCATTCCTGAACAGATTGCTTACAATCCTGGTCATTCTTGCCGTATCAAGTTTCAGCATCAGCTTTTCGGGAAGGTTATCCTCCTGGATAAGAACCACGTTGTCGCGTCCTTTTTTCCTCATGAAAACCCTGAAATCAGAGGTAAGTGACTCAAACAGCCTGGTGATATCTGTCTCGCGGAGGTTTTCCCTGGCTGACCCTGATTCAAGGGCAGCAGTGTCAAAGAAGTTTTCAAACAATCCTATGAGCTGTTCGCATGAGATTATGATCTGCTCTGAGAACTCACGTCTTTCGCTTTCGCTGAACCTTTCGTTATTGATAAGGTAGGAAAAAGCTACGATTGAGTTCATCTGGGTTCTCACCTCATGTGAAACACCTGAAAGAATATTTGGTTGGTTGATCATCTTGTCCAGTTTTTCATGCCCATTCGCTGCTGTCAGCCCCGTCTCATTCCAGGCATTGCGAAGAATCTCGAACATATGAACAGTTAGTTGTAGTTTAGTTGATCATTTAAGGCGGCGGACCAGCCTGGCAGCCTGTTTGCTGTACCTGCTTCCGGAAGAGGCTATAGTACTGAACTGCCTGACAGCCTTGTCTTTATTGTCGGTCATCATATAGCAGAGTCCGAGGTACCAGGCCGCATCTTCAAGATAAAGGTTGTCATTGTGATCGATGACACGGGTGAATGATCCGCTGGCTACCGGGTAGTTCTTTACCTCCATGTTGGCCATCCCGTGCATGAACACTGATTCCATGTCTTCCTGCCCTGTGTTAATCAGTTGTTCGAGATAGACAATTGCTTTATCATACTCTCTTGCAGCGTATGAGGCGATGGCGTTTTCCATGAGGGTATTCTCCGAACTGATTGCAGACCTGACTGCCCCTGGTGACTCATAGCGTGAATAGTTGGCAGAATAAAGTTCTCCGGGTGAGTCAGACGGCCTCAGCGTCAGGTAGAGGGCAGTGGACAGTATGGCAATCAGGGCCACAGCTGCCGCATACCTTGCACTCCTGATGACGGTTCTCCTCACGGTTCCGGCATTTCGCCTCCTCATCTCAATAGCTGTCAGTTTATGTCTGAGGTTGATAACCTCGCGGTCAGAGAGAATCTCGTCAGTCTTTCTTCTCAGAGTTACTTCCCTTGCCAGTGCAGCATCTTTTTTCATTTCATCAATCAGCCAATCCTGTGCAGACCTGTCTGCGTGCCCGCCCAGCCAATTCTCGATGGCATTGTTGACATCTTTTGTCTTCATGTTGTACATTATTATTTCACACTCATATAAATCTATCAGTCAGATAGTTATTTATGTTCTGCCCCGTACTTTTGCGGACAGTGCCGCCGGTATCCGGGCGTGATGCCTGACATTCAGGGCTATCTGCAAACGCGGATTTACCCCTTTTATGTTACAAAAACAGGCCGGGTCAACCGGCAATTATAATCAGCTCAGATCTCGATGATCACCGGAGGTTTGGTCGGATCACCAACTTCGTTATTTGCTCCGTTGCCACCGCGTACGTTTATCATTTCCTCGTTTGAAAGAATAAATTCTGAAAAGTTTCCAATTGTCAGGGTTTTCATAACTGTAATTTTTAAAGTGTTAAAATCAGGGTTTAATTATCATTTATACCGTACGTGTCAGAAAGTGCCATTTTGTGACACGAAAAAATCAACTTTTTTTTAAAAAAAATCCAACATATTGAATAACAAGCTTGTATAACATGGGTAAAATGCGAACCCGGTAATGGATTGTTTTATACTTTTACCGGTGGAAGAAAGAAGAACCACACTGATGCGTCCGAAGTCAGGAATTATCACTTTAATAGTCCTGTTTTTGATGGTTGTCTGCATGGTACCGGACACGGTTCTGGCAGCAGGAGCAGGGAAACAGACTATTGCAGGCTTTTATAAAGAAGAGAGTTCAGTCGGATGGAGAGAATCCGGCTCAGCACCATTCTCTGCTGCTGATATTCAATGGAATGCATATGAGGAGGAAAGGCTGAGGGAGAAGACTGATTCACTTGCAGCTTACCTGGAAAAGAGGGATCGTGGTGCCGATCCGGTGAAGCTCGCGGCGGAAATCACTGCAGTGCTTGAAGCATCTGAAGTAAAAGATACTCTTTTGCTATCTGATGCCTGTTACTTTGTCGGGGTACAGCTTTATCAGTCAAACCTTTACATAAAGGCTTCTGATTATTTTTCGCGATCGGTCATGTACAGGGAGAAGCTTGATCTGGCTGACAAGCGGTATGCCAACGGTTTGATCAATATGGCAGTTTCGCTGCTCAGTTCCGGAGATTTTTACAAAGCTTATCCACTGGGGATGAAAGCTCTGGACGCAAAGAGAGCTGTCTCTGGAAGTGACTCTTCCGGGCTGGCAACAAATTATCTCAACCTTGCAAGCATATGCCTGGAGCTGAATGACAATGAGAAGGCTGTTACCCTGGCTGAAGCTGGTCTGACGGTATCGGGAATCTATCCTGACCTTGTACTGCCCAGGGTCAGGGCTGACCTGTATCATGTGATAGGACTGAGCCTTTACCGCACCCAGGAATATAACAAGTCACTGGTCTACTGTCGGGAGGCGCTGAAGATATTTGAAACTTATCCTGCAGGGAATGCAGCCTCCCGTATTCTGCTGCACAACACTGTTGCCCTGGTTTACAGGCGGCTGGGACAGTCTGACAAGGCTGAGGAATACTTCAGGAGAGGGCTGGCGATAAAGGACGAAAAGAATGCTCAGGATAAATACCTTTTATATATCAATTATTCAAATCTGCTGGGTCAGTCGGGGCAGATCAGTGAAGGGGAAAGGGTGCTGGAGGAGGGTATTGCACGGGTAAGAAACATCTACGGGCCCGAAAGCAGGGAATACTTCATGATGCTCGTTTCCTTTGCTGACTTCATTAACAGCACCCGGGGCGGCAGTGCACGCTCACTGGCTCTTTATGAACAGTGTTTCAGCTATGTGCGGGCCAATCCATGGGATGTGTCAGTGTCAAAGTTCTTTACGGTCAAGTATGCGCAGTCACTTGCCAACGCGGGAAAATATGCCGAGGTTCTGAGGATAACCGATGAAATGGAATTCCTGACGGGAGCTCATTCCCCGGCCGCCGGAGCAGAGGCAGGCTCCGGAGGTAATCTCGCGGCACCGGCGGTATTTTCCGAGGATGACGTTGATATCCTTGAAATAAGGTATGCTGCCCTGGATGCCCTCGCGAATGTTGCACACGACAGCCATTATGACCGGCAGGCGGTGGCAACCGGCAGGAAAATTACTTCCCTGTATGACCGTCAGCGCCTTGAACTGAGCGAGGATGAAAGCCGGACCAGCTTCAGCACATATTCAAGGGATCTCTATACAGGCATGATCGGCAACTATGTAAGGCTTTATGAGGCAGATCACAGCCGCGAAGCCCTGGAAGGGATATTTGAGTATTCCGAAAGGAGCAAAGTGGCAGGATTCCTGGCTTCGATCCGTGAGTTGAACGCCGCACGTTTTTCCCTTCCTGCTGAGCTGGCCGGTCTCGAAGCGGAAATCAGACGGCAGACCGGTTTTTACAGGGAACTGATTGCCAGTGAGCAGCTTAAGGCAGTTCCTGATTCGCAGCGACTGGCTACATGGGAAAGTGTCACCTTCAGGCTGCTCAGGTCACGTGACTCGCTAAACCGCATCTTTGAAGAACAATATCCTTCTTACTATAACCTGAAATACAGGAATGAGGTGGCTTCGCCCGGCGATGTGGGAAAGGTCATCGGCAGAAGGTCGAATCTGCTCAGCTATGTCCTGACGTCAGACAGGCTTTATATCCTTGTTGCCAACAGCAGGGGGAATAAGGTTATCACCCGGGAGATCGATTCAGGTTTTTTTGACACTCTTCACCGCTTTCGCGGGATACTGTCAACCACCCCCAGGACAAGCGGATCACGTGCCCCGTTCAATGAGTATATGGATATGGCCTACAGCCTATACCGCATACTGATCGAGCCCGCCGAACCATACCTTGTTGGTGACAAGATAGTTATATCGCCTGACAACATCCTTTCCTATCTTCCGTTTGAGACGCTTGTGACTGAAGAGTTTCGCAGTCCCGGGCTTCTGTACCGGGAGGCTCCGTTTGCTTTGAAGAAGTATCGTTTCTCTTATATTTACAGTGTCACCCTTTCATCAGAGACAATGCAGAGAACCCGGAGATTCAACAACAAGCTTGTTGCCTTTGCCCCGACGTACGAAGGGATGGAGATCTCTGATTCTGTTCTTGCAGCGTGGCCCACCCTCAGGGGAGAGATCAGGGAGCTTCCGGCCGCCCTTATTGAGGCTGAAGATGCTGTCAGCCAGTGTGGTGGCAGGGCTTACCTCGCCCGGGAGGCCAGCGAGGAGACCTTCAAGCGTGAGGCGCCCGGTTACGATATCATTCACCTGGCAATGCATACCCTCGTGGATGACAGCCGGCCTGCCTTTTCAAAAATGCTCTTTGCCGGCAGTGAGGATAGCCGTGATGACGGAATGCTCAACACATACGAGGTTTACAGCCTCCCGCTTAAGGCAATGATGGTTGTCCTCAGCTCATGCAACACAGGCAGTGGCATCCTGGCAGGCGGAGAAGGAATACTCAGCCTTGCCCGCGGATTCCTCTATGCCGGGAGCCGATCGGCAGTGATGTCGATGTGGGAGGTGGATGACGCCTCAGCCTCGGAGGTTATACACTCCTTTTACAAGAATATGAGAAGCGGACAGACAAAGAGTTCCGCACTGCGCAATGCACGGCTGAAATTCCTCAGGACGGCTGACCAGGGACGGTCTCATCCATATTACTGGTCGGCGCTCGTCATCTACGGAGATGACACCCCCCTGTGGTATAACAGGGTCACACTTTATATCTCCCTTCTTCTTCTGTTGCTGGTGGCTACGGCGCTGGTGGCCCTGGTTTACAGGGGACCCAGATCATGAAATTCCGGATCTGTCTTGATGATCTCCATCAGGGCTTCCTTGCAGAGATACTTTTTTCTCCTGGCATAGGCAGCATTTTTCAATCCCATCCTGCTGGCAATCTCTTCGTAAGACAGTCCGTCTCCGTAGAGGGTGAGCACCGTCTGGCAATCCTCTGCAAGAAGTGCGAATGAACGGGCAACTATTCGCTCAAGCGTAGCCCTGGTCAGATCCTCGGATGATGAATGATCGGCAGGTTCGGTCTCAAAATGGACCAGCCTGGAGCGGTGCCTCAGCTGCGCGTTCCAGACATTCCTCGCCATCCCGAAAAAATAGCCCTTGAGGTCAGCCTTCACCGAGAACTCTCCGGTGGTGACCTGCCTGTACAGGTTTACAACCGATTCCTGCATTACCTCGCCTGCATCATCCTCAGTACCGCTGTTCTTCCTGACATAGTCACTGACCATCTCGTAGTAGGAATCATACAGGTATGACAGGATACGGTTATCCTGCCGCCTGACTCCATCAATGATGTCAAGGTCCGAGTACTTCCTGAATAATCCCAAACAAGCGGTTTAATTGGCAAATATACAATTTCCGCAATCGATACAGTTAATATGCAGGGGCGCACATTTTAAGTTCAACGGCGTGAGTCGGCTTTAATTGGATATATTTACATTTGCAATGAGTCATTCCTTCTGCAAGATGAGATTTCCGTTTGTCAGGCAGCATGATGCCATGGATTGCGGGCCCGCATGCATCAGCATGGTGGCAATGTGTCATGGCAAACGTCTGTCACTTGAGACAATAAGGAGAAAGGCATGGATCACCCGTGAAGGGGTATCATTCCTGGGTCTGAAAACAGCGGCGGAGAGTATCGGGTTCAGGGTTGCAGGGGTGAAGATACCCTTCAGCAGGCTCAGGGAGGAAGCTCCTCTGCCATGCATTGCGCACTGGCATCAGAATCATTTCATAGTCATCAACAGGATTGGTGAGAAAGCTGTCTGGGTTAGTGACCCTGCCATTGGCAGGATAAAAATGACCCTGGATGAGTTCAGGCAGGGATGGATATCCGGGGAGGCAGCCGGTGAGCCTGCGGGGATGGCATTGTTGCTGGAGCCCGGACCCGGATTCGAAGCGCTGCATGATGATCCGCCGCCAAAGGGCGGCTTCGAATTCCTGCTGCCCTACCTCAGACCTTACCGGAAGCAGATAATCTTCCTTATTGCCGGCTTGCTCGTATCCAGTGCCATCCAGCTTGTCTTCCCCTTCCTGACACAGGCAATAATCGACAGGGGGATAGCCGGACGCGATATTAAGTTCATCTGGCTTGTGCTGAGCGGCCAGCTTGCCCTTACTGCCGGAAGGCTCGCTGTGGAATTCACACGGGGATGGCTTCTTCTGCATATGGGTACAAGACTGAATATCAATATTGTTTCGGACTTCCTTGCCCGCCTGATGGGATTGCCGATTGCCTACTTCGATACAAAGCTGAACGGCGATATACTTCAGAGAATCGATGACAACAGCCGGATTGAGAATTACCTGACCTCTTCAAGCCTTGCCATTCTCTTTTCCCTTTTCAATTTTGTGGTTTTCGGGGTGGTCCTCGGGATCTACAGCACCAGGGTGTTGCTGATATTCCTCGCCGGCACTGCCCTTTACGTACTGTATGTCACTCTTTTCATGCCGGCCCGCGAGCGTCTTGACAACATGCGTTTCATACAGATGGCCGAGGCCGGGAACAGGATGATCAACATCGTCAACGGCATGCAGGAGATAAAGCTCGCCGGCAACGAGGCCACAAACCGGAAGGAATGGGAGGCACAGCAGCACGCAATATACAATACCCGGATCAGGGGACTGAGGATACTTCAGTTCCAGACCGCAGGGGGAACGCTTATTCACGAATCTGTCAATATTTTCATTACAGTAATTTCAGCAACACTTGTCATCAACGGCTCAATGACCCTGGGAATGATGCTGGCGGTGCAGTTCATCACCGGGCAGCTTAACGGCCCCGTCTCACAGATAGTAAATTTCATGAGAGCCACCCAGGATGCAAGGATCAGCCTTGAACGGCTGGCCGAGGTGCATGCCATGGCCCCCGAGGAAGAATCCGTGGCAGCCGATGCTGCAGAGATGCCTGAAAAGGCAGATGTCGAGGTGAGAAACCTCTCTTTCAGATACGAGGGACCGGGTTCACCATGGGTCCTTCGCAACCTGGACCTTTCCATACCGGCAGGCAAGGTCACTGCCGTGGTGGGGGAGAGCGGATCGGGGAAGACCACCCTGTTGAAGATGCTGCTCGGTTTCTACAGGGCAGAGGAGGGTGATATATACATCGGAGGTACGAGGCTGGAAGACATAAGAATCTCATCACTAAGAAAGAATACCGGTGCCGTAATGCAGGAGGGGTATATTTTCCCGGACACCATAATGGGCAACATTGCCCCCGGAGTGGAGAATCCTGACGCTGAAAAGGTGGCAGAGGCAGTAAGAGTGGCCAGGCTGAAGCCCATGCTTGACATGCTGCCATCAGGACTCCAGACCCGCGTCGGGCAGGGAGGCCACGGTCTCAGCCAGGGTCAGCGGCAACGGATCCTGATTGCCAGGGTCGTATACAGGAAACCCGCGCTTCTTCTCCTTGACGAGGCCACAAGCGCTCTTGACGCCTCGAACGAAAAAATGATCGTCGAAAACCTGGCGGAATTCTATGCCGGGCGAACAGTGGTGGTTGTGGCTCACAGGCTCAGCACAGTGCGGCATGCAGACAACATAGTCGTGCTTGAGGCAGGCAGGGTGGCCGAATCGGGAACACACGCCAGCCTTACCGCCATGAAAGGTACGTATTACAGGCTTATCAGAGACCAGCTTGAGATGGGCCGGTAGACCGGCTCTTCACCGCTCTCAGCTTTTCCCGCCGGAATAGGGTTCGTAATCATCCGCCTGGTCCTTCAGGCTGCTTCTGCCAGATTTTTTGAGAGGCGTGTTGCCGGATGAGCTTTCTTTCTTCTTCATGTACTTCCTGTAAAGAGAAAAGCCTGCAAGCACAAATGCCGCAACAAGAATTATGATGTCTTTCTTTTCCATGGTAGATGATCGTGAATCTGACAGGCAAAAATAAACAATTTGAAGCTCTGCCGGCATTGCGCCCCATTTAAATGGGGTATTGGTTTGAGTTTTACCAATAATCCATTATTTTCGTGGTTTGAAAAAAAGGGGGGAGGTTCATCCTATCCTCCTTTGTATGAAGCACTGAAGAAAAAGGATTAATGATGACTACAAGAAATCCGGAAGACTCTGTTCATGATGAACAATTCGATGGTAAAGAAAAGACCAGCGAATCTGCGGAAGAGAATGCTGAAATGGTTGACGCGGTCGGGCAGCCTGCCGCTGAATCCGTAACCGCAAATGGGGAAGATATTCCAGCCGATGCCGTACCTGATAAAGAGGAAGATGTTGCCTCCGATGCCGTAGCTGAGGAAGCTGAAGAGATTGCTTCCGAAGCTCTGACTGATAAAGAGAAAGAAATTGCCTCCGATGCTGTGGCTGAGGAAGCTGAAGAGATTGCCGCCGGCGACGCAAAGGCAGAGGAAGAAGCTGTTCCGGAGGAATCATCGCCTGAAGGCGATGCAGCTGAAACGGAGTCAGTCAACTATGATGAGATTGAGCTTCCCCCGGTAGACTACAGCGGATTCTCAAGGAAGGAACTCGTGGAGACGCTTGCCCTCATTGTCGAGAACCGTCCTCCTGCCGAGATCATGGATGATGTTGCCCGGATTAAGGAGTACTTTTACAGGAAGACAAAGGCGGAATTCAATGAGAAGAGGCTGAATTTTGCAAAGGAGGGCGGGAATATTGATGAATTCAGGCCTGAACCCGATGATCTGGAGAACAGGATCAAAACCATCCTTGAAACCTACCGCAGCCGCAGAAGTGAACTTAACAGGATACAGGAGAGTGAGAAACAGGACAATCTGCGCAAAAAGGTTGAAATAATAGAACAGATAAAAGATCTCGTGAACCGTGAGGAGGCTATCAACAAGACCTTCCAGGAGTTCCGGAACCTTCAGAATGAATGGCATAGCATAGGCATTGTGCCGCAGACAGCCGTCAAGGATCTGTGGGAGAACTATCACCACAGTGTCGAGATCTTCTATGACTATATAAAGATTAACCGTGAGCTGAGAGACCTTGACCTGAAGAAGAACCTTGAGGCCAAGATTGTTTTGTGTGAAAAGGCTGAGGAACTGCTCCTTGAACCCAATGCGGTCAACGCCTTCAAACTATTGCAGGATTTCCACAATCAGTGGCGTGAGATCGGTCCGGTTCCTCATGAAAACAAGAATGACGTTTGGGAACGTTTCCGCGAAGCAACCTCAAAGGTAAACAAGAGGCATCATGAGTTCTTCGAGAAGCAGAAGGATGACCAGAAACACAACCTCGATGCCAAGACCGCACTTTGTGAGAAGGTTGAAGAGATAGCAGCAGGAGAGATACTTACCTTTGCCGACTTCAGGGAGAAGTCAGAAGCTATACTTGAATGTCAGAAGCTGTGGAAGACTATCGGATTTGCTCCCAAGAAGCACAACAACAAGATTTACCAGCGGTTCAGAGCAGCCTGCGACACCTTCTTTGAAAAGAAGCGGGCATTCTTTGCCGAGAGCAAGGAGGTCCAGGTAAGGAACCTCCAGCTCAAGACTGAACTCTGTCTCAAGGCTGAAGCACTGCAGGAGAGCAGTGACTGGAAGGATACCAGCGAGATGCTCATCCGGCTGCAGAAAGAGTGGAAGGATATCGGGCCCGTCCCGAAGAAATACTCCGAGAAGGTATGGAAGCGGTTCCGCAAGGCCTGTGACACCTTCTTTACACGGAAATCCGAATACTTCGCAGGGAGGGATACCTCCTACGAAGATAACCTCAAGGCCAAACTGGCAATTCTGGATGAGCTTGAGGCATTTGACCCGGGTGAGGATATGAGGGCTGGTTTCGACCTGCTCAAGGATATCCAGAAAAGGTGGACAGAGATCGGATATGTGCCCTTCAACAGGAAGGAGGAGATAGCCCGCAGATACAAGGAGGTTCTCAACAGGCAATTCGACAAGCTGAAGCTTGATGACGAGGACAAGAATATCCTTCGCTACAGCAGCAAGGTTGACAGTGCAAAATCAAATCCTCGCGCAGCAAGGAAAGTGAGGGGTGAACGGGAAAAATTCTACAGCAAGATCAAACAGCTTGAGAGCGATATAGTTCTCTGGGAGAATAACATAGGTTTCTTTGCAAAATCAGCCAACGCTGACACAATGATCAGGGAGGTGGAAGAAAAGATAGCCGAAGCCAGGCGGAATATCAAGATTCTTGAGGAAAAGGTCAAGCTGATTGACAGTTCAATGTACGAGGAATAGTAATTCCCATTCAGCCAATAACATAAGAGGATAAGCAGTGACAGACGTTAAGTATGTTTTTGTAACCGGCGGGGTCACGTCATCGCTGGGCAAAGGTATCATTTCTGCCAGCCTCGCGAAGCTCCTTCAGGCGCGCGGGTATTCTGTGACCATTCAGAAGCTTGATCCTTATATAAATGTCGACCCGGGAACCCTTAATCCCTATGAGCATGGCGAGTGCTATGTCACCGTTGACGGCGCCGAGACCGATCTTGACCTCGGTCATTACGAACGTTTCCTGAATGTCCACACCACCCAGGCAAACAACGTCACCACAGGGAGGATATACCAGTCGGTAATAAACAAGGAGCGCCGGGGAGATTATCTTGGAAAGACCGTGCAGATCATACCTCACATCACTGATGAGATCAAGCGGAGCATTAAGATTGTGGGTTCAGGTGGCAACTATGAGATTGTCATCACGGAGATTGGCGGAACGGTGGGTGACATTGAATCGCTTCCCTATATTGAGTCAGTAAGGCAGATGCGGTGGGAGCTCGGTCCCCAGAACTGTGTGGTGATACACCTGACGCTGGTGCCATTCCTGCATGCTTCCGGTGAGCTTAAGACGAAGCCCACGCAGCATTCGGTAAAAATGCTGCTGGAAGAGGGGATACAGCCTGACGTGCTGGTGCTTCGCACCGAACATCCCCTGACTGAGGATCTGAGGAAGAAAGTGGCCCTCTTCTGCAACGTTGAACCCGGCGCCGTGGTGGAGTCAATTGATGTCTCCACCATATATGAGGTGCCTCTCATGATGCAGAAGGAGATGCTTGACCTGACGGTTCTGCGGAAGCTCGGCCTGTCTCCGGGCGAGGAACCTTCCCTTGCAGAATGGAAGGAATTCCTGCATAAGCTCAAGAACCCTGCGCACCGGGTGAGGATTGCGCTGGTCGGCAAGTATGTTGAGCTGGCTGACGCCTATAAATCCATCTCCGAGTCGTTTATCCATGCCGGGGCCGCAAATGAGGCCGCTGCGGAAGTGACAATGATTCATTCAGAGGAGATCACTGATGCCAATTACAGGACAATGCTTGATGGCTATGACGGCATTGTTGTGGCACCGGGGTTTGGTTCTCGGGGCATAGAGGGCAAGATTCTTACGGTGAATTATGCCCGCACCAATGATATTCCTTTCCTGGGAATATGCCTGGGTATGCAGTGTGCTGTGATTGAATTTGCAAGGAATGTTCTGGGGCTTGAGGGGGCTCATTCCACCGAGATCAATCCCAAGGCAAAACACCCCGTCATTGACCTGATGGAGGAGCAGAAAAGCATTACGGAGAAGGGTGGAACCATGAGGCTGGGAAGCTACAAATGCGAACTCCTTCACGGATCTGAAGCCTGGAAGTGCTACAGGAAGGAAGAGATATCTGAACGTCACCGTCACAGGTACGAGTTCAACAATAAATACCTCGCCGACTTCCGCAATGCAGGAATGATTGCATGCGGCACCAACCCTGAGTCAGGCCTGGTCGAAATCATTGAGATACCGTCCCACAGGTGGTTCGTGGGAGTGCAGTTTCATCCAGAGTACAGCAGCACTGTGATTAAACCCCACCCTCTGTTCGTCGGATTTGTCAGGGCATGTATCAGAAAATAATAACAATAAAACAGGGAATAAAAAAATAATGGATAGAAATACAGTAACCGGCATCATCCTGATCTTCCTGATCTTTATGGGATTCAGCCTGTACAACAATCACAGGATGGGGAAATTCTTCGAGGCTGAGAAGGAATATGCCGATTCTCTTTATACCGCCGGTAATTATGATCAGGCCCGAGAGGCATATATAAGGGCGCTTAATTACAAACCAAAGGATCAGCCTACAATTCAAAAGCTAACAGACCTGAACAAACAGCTGGGACTGGGAAGCGTGCAGCAGCCTGATTCAGCCGCTCTGACTGCCGGAACAACAGATACTACAGCTGCCCTGCAGGGTTCAGTGCCCGGGAGGGTGACTGACAGTACGGCATTCGGTGTCTTTAGTTCCAGAACTCACGGGCTGGATGAGTTTTATACCCTTGAGAATGACCTCATGGTCATGAAGATTGCCGCCAGGGGAGGCAAACCCTATTCAGTCATGCTGAAAAAATACAGCACGCATGACGGTCGTCCGGTTGTGCTTTTTGACGGCGACTCCACCGTGTTCGGCTACAAGTTTTTTACACTTGACAACAAACCCATACGGACTGATGAGCTTTACTTCACCCCGGTGGGTTACCAGGGACCGGTGGTTGTCAGCGGAAGCCCGGCAAGCCTGACCATGAGGCTCGAGGCATCAAACGGCGCATACATTGATTTTGTCTACACTATGCAGCCTGATGATTACATGATCGGGTTGGAATCGGTTTTCAGCTCACTCTCTTCTGTCATTCCGGCCAATACCACATCGATGGCGCTTGACTGGAAGATGTATATCCCGCAACAGGAGAAGGGCAGGCAGAATGAAGACATGTACACGGGTCTGAAGTACAAGGTCTACCAGGAGGATGTGGTGGACCTTGGCGGCACCAGGATGCAGAGACAGAAGAAGGATATGGTCACCGAGAGCCTGATGAAGACAGACTGGATAGCATACAAGGATCAGTTCTTTTCATCGGTGCTTATAGCTGATGATTTCTTCCTCAATGCAGCGGTCTCTTCCACCAACGCTGATCCCACCTCCAGGTACCTGAGGTTCTTCGAGTCAGAGATTGGTGTGCCCTATGCCCACAGTGACAACAGTACGGTGAAGATGCAGTTTTATTTCGGTCCCAACAGCTTCACCCTGATGAAAAAGTATGACATGCAGCTTGAAGAACTGGTTTTCCTGGGCAGGAACATAATCAGGTGGATAAACCAGTTTGTCATCATACCGATCTTCAACCTTCTTGACAACTTTATTGTCAACTACGGATTAATAATATTGATCCTGACACTGATTATCAAGCTGGTCCTCTTTCCGCTTACGCACAAGTCATTCATCAGCCAGGCCAAGATGAGGGTGATGAAACCAATGGTGGATGAAATTGCCAAGAAGTTTCCGAAGCAGGAGGATGCGATGAAGAAACAGCAGGCGACGATGGACCTGTACAAGAAGGCAGGGGTAAGTCCCATGGGCGGCTGTCTTCCGATGCTTCTGCAGATGCCTATCCTGTTTGCCATGTTCCGCTTCTTCCCCGCCTCCATCGAGCTGAGGCAGCAGTCATTCCTCTGGGCCCAGGATCTCTCGACCTATGACAGCATCCTTAATCTGCCCTTCACCATCCCGATGTATGGTGATCATGTGAGTCTCTTCACACTGCTCATGACGGCTTCGACAATTGTCACCACCAAAATAAGCAGCCCTGCAGGAGGGCAGGAGCAGATGCCGGGGATGAAAACGATGATGTACATAATGCCCGTAATGTTCATGTTTATATTGAACAATTTCTCGTCGGGTCTGACATATTATTATTTCCTTGCAAACGTGATTTCGATAATTCAGACACAGTTTTCACGGCGGTTTGTAAGTGAATCAGAGATACTTAAGAAGATAGAGGAAAACAAAAAGAAGCCGGTCAAAAAGTCAAAATGGCAGCAGCGTCTTGAAGCTGCGGCAAAACAAAGCGGACGTCCATTACCTAAAAAATAGCGGCAAACATTGCTTTTGAACATTTTTTTAACAAATATGCTCTAAAGCATCCATTTCTAAAAATATAAGGCTAATTTTGAGCTTTAATTTTAAATGAAATGGGGAAAAAGGTTAAAAACAAAGACATTGCCGCAAGACTAGGTCTTTCAGGCACGTTGGTATCATTGGTGCTGAACAGCAAGGCTGATCAGCACGGAATCAAGAAAGAGACACAGGAGAGGGTTCTCGCGGTAGCGAGACAGATGGGTTATTTCAATGCTGTTGCAGAAAAGGGGGAACCTGCACCGGCTGAGGAGAAGCCCGGGATTATCGGTATGGTGGTGCCCTCAATGAATGATCCGTTCATCTATGAGATCACTCCTTACCTGCAAAAGGCTTTCTCAAGTATCGGGCTTGGTTTTTCAGTATTCACAAGAGATCCGGATGATATGCGCTTCAACAGACTCACCACCTCGCTGAAGAAGTTCTTCAGCGGTATGATCCTGGTGGGAAATGCTGCCGATGACAGCGTTGTCAGGGCTCTGAACAGGGACTCCTATCCGATAGTTCTGCTGGAGAAGAGTATAAAGAGGATGCGGCTTAACACCGTCTGCACTGACCGTATTGCAGGCGCTGCGGTGATGACACAGCATCTTACCTCGCTGGGGCTGAAGAATCTGCTGATCGTCTCGGGAGAGGACACTGCCTTATATGATAAGGTGATGCTTGAGGAGCTCAGAAATTCAACAAAGAAATCCAAGAACTTTGATTCTGTCCACTTCACCGTGGCAGGGCTGCCCAAAGCAGGGGAGAAGTTTGACTTCCAGGCCATAGAAAATTTCCTGAGGCCGCCTCACAGGAGCGACGCGATCATTGTCCTCAACTCGGCACTGGTCTTCCCGCTTTACCTTGCACTGCAGGAAAAGAACATCCGCATACCTCAGGATGTGGCGCTGGTATCGATGGAAGACGGCATTGGCTTCGACCTTCTGACCACTCCCGTCACCAGGCTGCGCAGGCCTCTTCCGGCCATGTCGCTCAAGGTGGCAAACATCATCTGGTCAGAGGTTAAAAACCAGGGTAAAAGCAAATATAAGCGTCAGGTCAATATGTCTCCTGAATTGCTTGTCAGGAGCAGTTGCGGCTCTTATTTAAAATAATCCATAATGACACGAATCATCAGGCTGCCGGCTTTATTGTCGCTGGCAGTGCTGCTTTCCTGCAGCAGCGGACATCTTATTGAGGATAAAGCACTGCGAAGGGCGATTACTGATGATTATCTTGCCAGGTCAGCGGTGTACTCTCCGGTACGCCCTGACCTCTTTGGCATGACTGATACTGTCAGCAGGACAGCGCTGCGTGAAGCAGTCACCTTTCTGCTTTCATACATGCCACTGAGCGACCTGGCCGTTTATGAGCCCGGTTACCTGTTTGAGAATGCGGCAGCTGCCCTCCGTGCGCGGAGTGAGATGCCCTGGGGCGGCAATGTTCCGCCGGGCATTTTCCTTAATTTTGTGCTCCCCCCGAGAGTCAATAATGAAAATCCTGACCACTTCAGGATTAGCTGTTACGCAGAGCTTAAGGAGCGTGTCAGCGGACTGACCGCAATGGAGGCTGCCCTTGAGGTCAACCGCTGGTGTCATGAGAAGGTAGCCTACCAGGCAGCCGACTCCCGCACCTCGGCGCCTCTTGCCACAATGCTTTCAGCCCGTGGCAGATGCGGGGAGGAATCTACCTTCACCGTATCAGCATTACGGGCCGTGGGTATCCCTGCCCGCCAGGTCTACACCCCCAGGTGGGCCCATACCGATGACAATCATGCCTGGGTGGAGTTCTGGGTTGACGGTACATGGCATTACCTTGGCGCCTGCGAGCCGGAGCCTGTTCCTGACAGGGGTTGGTTCACCGAACCTGCGCGAAGGGCAATGCTTGTGCATACCAAAGCATTTGGCAGGTATGATGGCAGTGAGAAGGTGATCAGGAAGGAAACGCTTTTTTCTGAAATTAATACCCTCGGCAGGTATGCTGAGACAAAAGAACTGAATATACGGGTCACTGACGGAAATACAGTTCCTGTGCCCGGAGCAATGGTCGGATACATGCTCTACAACTACGCCGAGTTTTATCCCCTGACAAGACTTCAGAGCGACAGAAACGGCAGGTGCAGCCTGACGACGGGTTACGGAACATTGCTTGTATGGGCTGATGACGGCGACAGATACGGATTCTCCCTCGCTTCACCCGAGGACACGCTTGTGCATGTGGCCATCTTTCCTCCGGAGGCAATTGAGGAAACCCTTCCTCTTGACATTATAGTGCCTGAGGTGCCTGAGCCCTTCCCCGGCATTGATCCCGCCCTGGTTCAGATGAATAATGCACTTAACCACAGGGGAGACAGCGTAAGGAATGCATATATCAGCTCCTGGCTTGCCGGTGTCAGTACTGATGAGATTGCCCGCAATACAGGTTTGCCATCCGATGCGGTCAGCAAAATACTCAGGACATCAATGGGCAACTACAGAGCTATTGCCGGATTTATTTCCGGTGCCGGTGAAAAGGCCGGGCTGGCGCTCCGCATACTTGAAAATATTTCGGAAAAGGATTTGCGTGACACTCCTGCATCGGTGCTTGCCGATCATCTTGACAACGCTCCTGATCCGGCTCCCGGGAGTGACATAGCACTGTATGACAGCTATGTTCTCTCGCCCAGGATATCAGATGAACTTCTGTCACCTTTCAGGAGCCAGCTTAAAGCACTGCCCGGCGAACTGACCGCATCATTCATCAGTGACCCTGCTGCAGCAGCGGCCTGGATTGACACTTCCATCACCATTACGAACATTGAGAACCACTATTCAGTGCCAATCATCCCTGGCGCTGTGCTCAGAATGCGGATGGCTGACAGCCATTCACGGGACATCTTCTTCATTGCACTGTGCAGGAACGCCGGCGTACCTTCACGCTTTGCGCCGGGAACCGGAAGACCGCAATATCATAGTGCCGGAGAATGGCATGACGTATGGTTCACCGGTGATAACCGACCCTCGGGGACACCCGGCTTCCTGACTTTTGTTCCCGGCCATGGCAGCAGGATGAATCAGGAACCGGAATATCATGTCCACTTCACACTTGCCAGGATTGAAAACGGAAGATTCAATACCCTTGATTACGGATACGGAACAAAGCTCAGCGACATGCCAGTTAAAATTCCGCTCGATCCGGGTATTTATATGCTCACTACGGGAAACAGGGATGAGAACGGAAACGTTCTTGCTTCGGTCTCGTTACTTGAACTGAAGGCCGGAGACGAACAGCAACTGACCATTACCCCAAGGGATCTTCCGGAGATCCCTGTGAAGAGCGGGAAGATAAACCTCACAACCTCGGTGAAAACATTCACCGGTGAAAGTGTAACCCTCGGTTCCCTCGCAGGGAAGGGTCTTGTCCTGATCTGGATGGAACCGGGAAGGGAACCCACCCGCCATCTGCTGAATGACCTTCCCGGACTGAAGAAAGAGTTTGACAGATGGGGCGGATCTTTTGTATTTCTTACTGACCCGGAGAGAACCCCAGGACAGATTACCCGGGAGTCAGTCACCGGAGCGCCTGAGAATGCTCTTTTTGCAACTGACCCGGGGCTTGGGCTGTTGCAGTCTCTGTCCGGGAACATATCCCGTGAGAGGTCATTACCCGTGGTGCTGTACTGTGACAGCGGGGGAGAGGTGCTCTTTTCTTCGGAAGGATACAGGATAGGTACAGGCCAGCAGATATTGAAGAAGATCAGAGAATAATTTATCATGAATAAAATCAGCTTTCTCGTTGTGGCTGCTGTTCTTGCAGCCTCGTCATGTTCAGCGCCCAGACAGGATGACCTGACCGCTCTGGTTGATCCGTTTATAGGCACTGCCGCCCACGGTCATGTATTCCCGGGGGCCACTACCCCTTTCGGAATGGTGCAGGTCAGTCCTGACAACGGAACCTCAGGATGGGACTGGTGTTCGGGATACAACTACTCTGACACGGTGATTGCCGGATTCAGTCATACCCATCTCAGCGGCACCGGTATCGGCGACCTGTGTGATATCCTGTTTCTGCCGTCCATGGAGGGATTCAATCTTTCACTGCCTGACAGCAGTGCCTCTCTGGCAAAGCTCAACAGGGTCTGGTTCTCTCATGATGCCGAGCAATCAAGACCGGGATACTATGCCGTGGCTCTTGCTCCGGGGGTTAACGCCGAACTCACCGCCACACCACGGTGCGGTTTGCAAAGATATACAGCTGTTACTGGAGGAACCATGCATGTGCTTGCAGACCTGGGTTTTGCCGTCAACTGGGACCGCCCCGTCGATTGCCTGCTGGCATGGGACGGCACTGTTCTCAGCGGCAGGCGCATCTCTGCAGGATGGGCTGAGAAACAGTATCTGTTCTTCTCTTCAAATTTTTCAAAGGCGCCCGCCTCGGTTACAATGCTCAACGCCGGAGCGGTTGCCGCGGGTGACAGGGCAGAGGGCAGGAACATAGCATGCATCCTTGATTTTAAGATGAAGGAGGGTGAGGAGCTTATAATTAAAACGGGCATCTCTGCCGTTGACGAGGCGGGCGCTGCAGGCAACCTTGCCGCTGAAGTTCCCGGATGGGACTTCGATGGTACCGCTGCTGCAGCACAGCAGGCATGGCAGAAGAGGCTCGGCATTATCAGTGCCGAATCAGCTGACAGTTCACTTCTTAAGGTCTTCTACACCGCCCTGTATCATACAATGATTGCACCGAATCTATACACCGATGCCGACGGCAGGTACCGGGGAACAGACAGGGAAATACACAATGCGGACGGATTCACCAATTATACGGTCTTTTCACTGTGGGATACCTATCGTGCCGCACACCCGCTGTTCACCCTCACCGCTCCGGATATGGTGCCTGATTTTGTCAACACCATGCTCAATATCAGGAAGCAGCAGGGAAAGCTGCCTGTCTGGTCACTCGCCGGAAATGAGACCGACTGCATGATCGGGTATCATGCAGTGCCTGTCATTGCCGATGCCGTGCACAAGAAATTTCAGGGATTTGACTACCCGGAGGCACTTGAGGCTGCATTAGAGTCAGCATCCCTGGATTTCAGGGGTCTTAATCACTACCGTAACTTCGGGTATATTCCTTCTGAACTTGAGAATGAGTCGGTTGCAAAGACAATGGAATATGCCATCGATGACTGGTGCATCTCACAGATGGCCTCCGACCTCGGGAAACCTGAACTGGCGGCTGAGTATCTGAGGCGGTCGCACAACTACCGGAACCTCTTTGACACAACCATCTTTTTTGTAAGGGGCCGGATGAGTAATGGCAGCTGGAGGCCCGACTACGATCCGCTCTATTCGCATCACACCCGGTCCGACTTCACCGAGGGAAACGGGTGGCAGTACACATGGCTTGCGCCTCATGATGTTGACGGCCTTGTATCGCTTTTCGGGAGCAGGGAGATGTTCCTCCGGCGGCTTGATTCACTCTTCATGGTGACCGAGGAGGTTAAGGGAGAGAATTCATCGCCTGACATCAGCGGACTCATCGGGCAGTATGCCCACGGCAATGAGCCTTCGCACCACATTGCTTACCTTTTCTCCATGGCCGGCGCACCGGAGAAGACAGAGTCAATGGTGCGGCGCATCATGGCGGAGATGTACACTGACAAAAAGGACGGCATATGCGGGAACGAGGACTGCGGACAGATGTCAGCATGGTATGTCTTCTCAGCCATGGGATTCTATCCTGCCAATCCCGCTGACGGAAAGTTCATCCTCGGCAGTCCGGTTCTTGACAAGGCCGCCATTTCACTTCCCGGGGGAAAGACATTCACTGTCGTCTCCGAAGGCAATTCACCAGGAACGGTAAATGTTTCGGCCTGTTTCCTGAACGGTGAGAAGCTTGACCGTAACTACATCACCTGGAAGGAGATAACAGCAGGTGGTGAACTTAGGTTCGTAATGAAATGAACAGTCCTGCATCACATTGTTGATAATTTTCAGGGGCGATTAACCCTTCCAATCATTACCTTTGTACCATTCTGGTGCTGCCGGTAGGTCCCGGCAGTGAAAAGGGAACCCTGTCAGAATCAGGGACAGTACCCGCTGCTGTGAAGCCCGTTCCGCCTGTCGGCGGATCATTACAGCCGGAATCCTTGCCACTGTCCGCCATTTGGCGGATGGGAAGGCCCGGTGAGTAGGGATGAGTCAGAAGACCTGCCAGATGTTTCCTGTTGAAGGAGCTTTCGGGAACAAAAGTGATGGTCAAAAGGTCATCTGACTATATTAACCGTGCCTCTGTGCGTTGCCTGATCCTGTCAGCGACTGCCCTATTTCTGTTTATGACTGTAGCAGTCAGGGCTGCAGCACAGGACAGTTTCATTGAAGACACTGTGAACATATCCGCAGTCACGGTCACGGCAAGGGCTTCCGCACGCCTGTCGCCCTACACGGTGGTGAAGATGGATGCAGAACTGCTGTCCCGTCATGAGGGAGGTGACCTTGCCTCTCTGCTGCAATCATCAAGTAACCTGTTTGTAAGGCGGAACGGTAACCAGGGACTGGCATCTGTTTCCGTCAGGGGCATGTCAGGGAGCCACACTCTCGTGACATGGAATGACCTTCCCCTGAATTCACCAGGCAACGGCTTCAGTGATTTTGCAATCATTCCGCTCATGGCGGCTTCAACCGTGAGAATCACATCCGGCGGTTCAGACCTTGATGACATCTCAGGTTACATAGGCGGCAAGGTGGAGCTCGCCACTGACCCTGAGTTCGATACCGGTATGACGGCTGATGTCAGCCTTGGTGCAGGCAGCTACGGGGAGTTGGTTTCCTCCGCCTCATTCACCCTGGGAGGTCCGCGGTTCTATGGCAGGCTTGGGGCATGGAGCGGGAAGGGCACCAATGATTTCAGGTTCATTAACAAAGATGCTCCGGAAGGGACCAGACATGAAAGGAGGAGCAATGCCTCCTTTGCGTCCGGCGGTATAATGGGTGACCTGGCATACCATAAGGGAAACTCCCGGGTAAGCACTCATCTGTGGTTTAACGATGCGGATCGTGAGCTGCCGGGGCCTGTCACAACGGTGCAGCAGGATTTTGGAGAGAGACAGACCGACAGATCCTTCAGGGGGGTGATGAAATATTCACTGGACGGAGACCGGCTTACCGCAGGACTGACAGCAGGCGGTTCACATGACTTCAACAGGTACTATCACATGGTATCATCAAACAATGGTGACAACAGCTCTTCTTCTTTAATGCTGAAGATGCGGCTGGGCTACAGGGTGACCGGGAAGACCGGGTTGGTACTGAACGCGGGGGACACGTATGAGAGGGCTTCGGCGCTCAACTTTGAAAGCCGGGAAGAAAGGAATGCATTCTCTGCATCCGTTGCTGTAAGATATAACCCTCTTCCCCGGCTGAATCTCCTGCTCCAGGTAAGACAGGTTGCAGTCACAGGGGTTAAGGTGGCCCCGGAATTCACTGCAGGGGCATCGTGGATGCTCTCGCGCAACGGAGAGCATCTTCTGAAGATGAGTCTCAGCCGTAACACAAAGCTGGCATGTTTCAATGATCTTTACTGGATCCCGGGCGGCAATCCGGACCTTGAACCTGAGACATCGGCCGGGGGAGAGCTGTCATGGTCATTTGCAGAGCTCAGGCCTTCAGGCGACCGCAATACGCTTGACCTTTCCATCTATGCCTCAAGGGTTGAAGATCTTATCCAGTGGATCCCCGGACAGTCGGGATTATGGCATGCGGTGAATCTCCGCAGTGTGAACGTATCGGGCCTCGAGGCCCGGGCAGGCGGCCAGAGGTCGCCCGGCCGGTGGAAGCTGAACGGATGGATGAACTACGCCTTCACCCGCTCGGTGATTGCCGGTTCGGATATCGCAAATGACAGGTCTGTCGGAAGCCAGCTTATCTATGCGCCGCTTCATCATGCGAATATCAACCTCACTGCAGGCAGGGAGTGGCTCAGAACCGGCCTGTCGGCTGCCTGGGAGAGCAGGCGTTTCACCACATCTGACAACACCGAGTGGCTGCCTTCCTCAATAATGACCGAAGCTTTCGCGGGAGCCATCTTTCCTGTCGGCCCTGTAAAACTCCAGGCTGACCTGAGGGTGAACAACCTGTTTGGTATTCCGGTTGAGAGCGTCCGCAATTACCCCATGCCATTGAGAACATTTAAAATCAGATTAACCCTGACCTGGTCAGGCAAACCAAATGAAAATGAAAACGTACTGTAAGATCATTACCGCTTTGACTTTACTGCTTGCTTCAGCCTGTGAACCACAGGAGAAGCCGGCCTCTTACCCTGAGGGAGAGGGATTCTTTGTACTTAATGAAGGAAACTATCTGGCCGGAAACGGCACGATCTCATTTTACAGCCTTGAGACCGGGGAGATTTACAATGATCTTTTTGGTACCGTGAACGGGAGGGCGCTGGGTGACATACCCTCATTCATGGCGGTTGAGGGCAGCATGGGCTACATAGTTGTCAACAACTCCGGAACAATAGAAGCAATTGACATGGCAACCATGGAGAGCCTCGGTACTGTCACCGGCCTTGCCTCTCCTAGGCAGATGGTGATAAACGAAATGAAAGGATACATCAGCAGCCTGCAGGACGGAGGGATCAAGGTTCTGGACCTTGACGGAATGGCAGTATCTGATGAAATCGAGGTTGGTTCATCAACAGAGGCGATGGTCATCTCGGCCGGCAGGCTCTTTGCGGCTCACTGGTCAGCAGGAAGCACCATCACCGTCACGGACCTGGCCACCGGCAATCTGATCAGGACCATAAGCGTCGGACTCGAGCCGGAGAGCATGGTTCTTGACTGCAACGGGAAGCTGTGGGTACTCTGCACCGGGGGCTGGCAGGGTGAAGAGATTCCAAGGATTGTGAGAATTAATACCTCCACTCTTGAAAAGGAGGCTGAACTGCAATTCCGCACTGTTGATGACAATCCCTCATCACTCACCTGCAATGCGGCAGGCGACACCCTCTACTACCTCGATGAAGGGGTCAGGAGAATGCAGGTGACTGCAGATGCACTGCCGTCCGGGGTTTTTATCCCGGCCGGCGACAGGTTGTTCTATAAGCTTATTGCAGGCCCGCGGGGCATGGTGGCAGTCACTGATGCCATTGATTACCAGCAGAAGGGAGACCTGCTGATCTACAACAGCAGGGGAGAACTAATTGACACCGAACAGGCGGGCATAATCCCCGGTTATATACATTATATGAAGGATTAGCTACTTTTTGCTAATTTTAGAGCTTTAACCTCAGGCAATTGAAGAGACTAATTCTCATAGCCATTGTAAGCCTCTCCGCATCGCTTCTCGTGTGCGGGCAACCGGAGTTCCCCTCAGGCAGTCCTCTCTTTCCGGAGATCGGAAAGTGGCATGAGATCAGTGTTGATCCGCAGCATGCCGAGGCTATGCGCGCAGTGAACCAGCCAAAGGATCAGCCATTCCGGTTTGCCATTCCGGTTGAAGTCAGCCTCACCCCGTTCAACTCCGGATTCATTGCCACGAGAGGATCAGAAACCATATGGGTACTGCCTGTGTCCTCAAAGGGAGCACTTTCGTTAAATGTCATCCTTTCACCTTATAACCTGCCCCGGGGAGCCTATATCTATGTTTATGATCACGACAGGCAGATAGTGCGGGGAGCATTCACCGGAGAGAGTACTTCCGGCACCCTCTCCATGCCGGTTATGCCTGTTCCGGGGGAAAGGCTGGTACTGGAATGCCACTTCCCCGGTACCCGCATTCCTGAAAACTCGGTGGGGGTGACGCAGGTGGCTCATGATTTCACAGGCTTCTTCGGTCCTGATGGAATAAAGGATTTCTATTACGGACACTCAGACGACTGCGAGATTGACCTCAACTGTTCAACCAATCCCCTCTATCTGACTGCTTCCCGCTCAGTGGTTCGTCTCCTGGTGGCAGGGACCGAGCTCTGTACCGGTGTTATGGTAAACAATACAGGAAACGTAAGCAGGGCTTACCTGATCACGGCAAATCATTGCATTGAGAATCAGAGCCATGCAACGAATACGGTGTTTGTCCTCAATTACCGGAGTCCCTCCTGCGCCGGACCGGACATGACCAACACCTACACCCTTACCGGGTCGGAGCTGAGAGCCACCAATCCTGAGATAGATTTCGCCCTTGTGGAACTGAACCAGTTCCCGTCACTGGTCGCAAGACCATATTTCACCGGCTGGGATATTACGGCCACAACCCCGACCAATACCTTTACCCTCCATCACCCCGAGGGGGATGTGATGAAGCTTTCAATTGATGATAACGCCCCGGTCACAGCGTCATATCCTGTGGAGGGATTTGTCGCGGCAGGATTCTGGCGTGTGCTCAGGTGGGATCTGGGGACAACCGAGAGAGGATCGTCGGGAGCGCCGCTGTTCGACCAGAACGGAAGGCTAAGGGGAACCCTTACCGGAGGAGCGGCTACCTGTGATGATCCTGCAAACGACTATTATGCCAAACTGATCAGAATGTTCAATATAACGACGGTCTCCTCCGGTCATCTGAGGCCATGGCTTGATCCGGCAGGCACGGGCGCCACACTGGTCAGCGGCCGTGATCCCTACGGATATAACCTCTCCAGGTCAGATACCATCGGAGGTATACCGGTGAACGACCCCGGCACAACTGACGCATACTCATCCCCCGGATGGGGCCTTGCCACCGGCAACAATTCTGATGTGCTTACCAGGTATGCAGAGTATATTCCTTTCTCAGGAACCGGTGAGATAGCCTGGCTCAGGTTGCAGGTCTCCGCTTCATCATTCATCAATGTTGCCGACTCGGTTCGCTTTTATATATGGAACGGAGGCGCTCTTCCGGGCAGCGTCATAGCCACCAGAAAACTCCGGATCAACGAGGCCGTGAGTGGCTCAGTACTGGAAGTCGATTTCGGAAGGACCATAAAGGTGACAGGATCATTTTATGCCGGCTACACTGTCTATTACAAAAATCCGCTGAACCAGCCGCAGACTCAGTTTGCCGTGGCACGGTCGGCACCATGGGCCCTGCCGTCGCAGAATACAGCTTACTTCTATAGCGGTTCAGCATGGAAGCCGTTCACCCAGCATCCTTCGTTCCCGATGGCTGTTTCGCTCGGGATCAAGGCTGTAATGGTTGAAAACACCGTACTTAACCAGCTTGAAGACCCTGAACAGGAGACTACAGACCTGAAGGTTTATCCGAATCCTTTCGCCTCAGAGGTGACATTCATACTTACCGAAAGGGGAGTGACCAGCACAACCCTTACGATATATGACAATGTCGGGAGAGTAGTATCGACAGGTGAGTACAGGAATATCTTCCCGGGCGAGCTCACAGTACCATTACCGGGGCTGGCGCCCGGGATTTACCACTACGGTCTGAGGGCTGACTCGGTTTTTTACTCAGGCACCCTCGTAAAAACCGGTACGGAGTGACCAGGATTCTCGTGTCGGTTATCGCAGCGGCACTGGTCCTCTCCTCGTGCCGCAATGCGGGAAACAATCAGGCATCGGGATCCGGCGTTGACAATCCTGTTGCAGGAAGGTTGACCATTGAAAAAGAAAAGAATTATTTCAGGGTTACCGTCAGCGAACCCTGGCAGAATTCACCCGGAATACAGCACGTCTGGTATCTCATCCCGCGTGACTCCGCAGTGCCCTCAGATATAAGGGAGACTCAGACAATCAGGATACCGGTGAGGAGAATGATATGCATGTCTACAACTCACATTGCAATGATGCGGGCGCTTGGGGCTGACAGCCTGATTGCAGGAATCTCCGGCTCGTCGCTGATCTATGATTCTGTTGTTCTGGAAGGTCTGCGCAGAGGCACAATCCGTGATGTGGGTTATGAGGGGAGCCTGAACAAGGAGCTGGTCATTTCGCTGGAACCTGATCTGCTGATGGCCTATGGCGTTGCTGATCCCTCCACCGGGAACACTTCCAGACTTTCCGAAACAGGGGTGAAGGTCTTCTACAATGCTGATTATCTTGAGGAACACCCTCTCTCCAGGTGTGAATGGATAAGGCTTTTCGGCCTGCTTACCGGCAGGGAGCAGCGGGCTGACAGTATTTTCATCCGTGTCTCAGGTGCGTACCGGGAGCTGGCAGATAAGGTGAGGAACGGCATAACCAGTCGTCCGGATGTGCTTCTGGGTGCACCGTGGGAGGATGTATGGTATGTTTCACCATCAGATTCCTATATCGGCAGGCTTATTGAGGATGCAGGAGGTCATTACATCTACAGTGATATGACCGGTCCCAATTCAGTGCCTTTCTCAGTAGAATCAGTTTTCAGGAGGGCTGCGGAGGCTGAACTGTGGATCAACCCGGGGGCCGCAGAGAATCTGGCCGGGATAGCTGCCGCTGACCCCCGCCTGGCCTCTCTCCCGCTTTTCAGCGAAGGGAAGGTGTGGAACAACCGCAGGAGAGTCACGGAAGAAGGAGGCAATGACTACTGGGAGAGTGCCGTGGTGAGACCTGATCTGCTTCTCAGTGACCTGGTATCGATAATTCACCCTGAACTGATGCCGGGATATGTGCAATTCTACTACAGGAAGCTGGAATGAGGGAGGGTAGCACAAGGATTGCGGTTTCGATGGCAGGTCTCTTCCTGTTGACGCTTATCCTGTTCATGGCAGATATGCTGATTGGCAGTACGCAGATGGCTGCTTCAGATGTTTTAAAGGCTCTTTTCAGCAGCGGGCCCGCCGGAGATGAGATTATTGTGATGCAGTTTCGTCTTCCGAAGGCTCTTACAGCTGTTCTTGCCGGCGCTGCCATGTCAGTCAGCGGGTTGCTTATGCAGACGCTGTTCAGAAATCCGCTTGCCGGTCCTGACGTGATGGGTGTAAGCTCCGGCGCCGGCCTGGGCGTAGCCCTCACGCTGCTGACGCTCACCCCGCTTTTCACCCTGGCTGAGGGGAGCATTCTTGCCGGGTGGGGAGTGATACTTGCTGCCTGGGCCGGCGCCGGAGCCGTAATGATAATTATCATGGCGGTATCGGCACGCATGCGCGATATAATGACAGTACTGATAGTCGGCATGCTTCTGGCCAGCGCCATCTCGGCAGTAGTGAGCCTGATGCAGTACTTCAGCAACGAAGTGATGCTTCGTACCTATGTGATCTGGACGATGGGCAACCTCGGCAATATTTCTTATCCGCAGATCAGGGCCCTCGCCCTTGCCACCGCTGCCGGACTGGCCATAGCGTTTACCATGGTGAAACCACTCAATGCCATACTGATGGGTGAGACATTCTCAAGGACGGTGGGTGTGAGAATGCAGAGAACACGCATTATTCTGCTGGCGTCGGCAAGCATACTTGCCGGGAGTGTGACAGCCTTCTGCGGGCCGCTGGCCTTTATCGGGGTAGCCGTGCCACATATAGCCAGGCTGCTCTTCGGCACAGCTGACCATCGCATACTGATGCCTGCCACCGCACTGACAGGAGCAGTGATTCTGCTGTTGAGTGACATCATCTCGGTGATGCCGGGCGGCGGGCACGTGATACCGGTAAATACTGTCACATCACTGATAGGCATCCCGGTGGTATTATGGATCATTCTGGGCAAAGCGGGTCTTGGGAGGAGGTTCTGATGAGAAGAGGAGGAGTAATAGCGGAAACACGTGACCTGGAGATAGGTTATATGCGGAAGAAAACCATCTCGGTTATGAAGGATCTATCGCTCCGGGCGCGCCGCGGCGAACTGGTGGCACTCATTGGCCGCAACGGCACAGGCAAGAGCACACTGCTACGGACACTGGTAGGGCTGCAGCCTGCCCTTGCTGGCGAGGTCATGCTTGACGGCAGGACACTTCACGAAACCGGATCGTCACAGCTGCCCAGGATTGTCAGCTTCGTCTCCACCGAGCCGGTGGCTGTACGGAATATACGGGTCCGTGACGTCGTGGCCCTTGGACGATTCCCGTATACAAACTGGATAGGTACCCGGACAGAATCTGACAATATAGCTGTCATTGCCGCACTGGAGGCTACCGGTATTGCTGCCCTGGGGGATAGGAGCATAGACAGCATCTCCGACGGCGAAAAACAGCGCACACTTATAGCACGTTCACTTGCACAGGACACCGGGCTGCTGGTAATGGATGAGCCTACTGCCTTCCTTGACCTCCCCTCGAGATATGGAATAGTAAGTCTTCTCCGCCGCCTGACGCGGGAAAAGGGGAAATGTGTGATCTATTCGACACATGACCTTGATACGGCAATAAATGAGGCCGACAGGATATGGCTGATGACCGGTGACGGGGTAACCGAGGGAGCTCCCGAAGACCTGATGCTCACGGGCAGCCTGGCCAGAGCTTTCGAAAGCCCGCTGCTCTCATTCAGCGTCAATGACGGGACATTCAGCTTTATCAGGGGCAGACAGAACACCATTGCGCTTGAGGGAAGGGGAAAGGCGGCAAAGCTTACGACAAGGGCTCTCGCCAGATGCGGCTACACAACCGATCCTGATGCTCCGCGTATCGTAAAAATATATGAGAGAGGTCACATGACAGAGTGGGTGGTCAGCGATGGAAGCAATGAAAAACGATACGGGTCACTCTATGACCTGGTCACGGATCTGCCGGGTAATGATCAATGAGCCTGGTATTTCCGGTAGGTATCGATAAATGAAGGGATATCCTCCACCGAGAGCCGCTTTGCTATGATCTTTTTGTCGCGGTCGAGGATATACACCATTGGTGTGGATTCAACATTGTAAAGGGAGTCGAACCTGCTCATCCGCTCAGGATCCCATCCGTTGATCCATGTCAGGCCATTGTCGACTATATATCTCTCCCATTTTTCTCGGTCATGATGAGTACAGACGGCAAATACCTCGATTCCCGAAGCTTTGTTCATGTCATAATATTCTTTTAACAGCGGTGTTGACTCCTTGCAATGCCCGCAATCAGGTTCCCAGAAATACAATATCGTGAAATCAGCCTTGACGTCGTACAATGAGACATAATGACCGGCAAATGATCCCATGAGGAGCTCCGGGGCCTTCATGCCGATCAGGTTGGGCCTCAGCCGTTCAATTCTCTTTCTGAGGTCTGAAACATACTCTTCTGCAGCCCATGGCGCTTTTCCTGCAAGATATACCCTGTCAGCCAGGTGCACCACAACGGCATCATGACCCATGATCTCACTTGAGGCATACCTGTTCATCAGCCATACAGCAACATACTGGAACATGGCACTGTCAACAGCACTCTTCTCAAGAAGCCTGTCGGCTTCCTTATTGATCGAGTCAGGCATCTGTACCACCACCTGCCTGAAGAACTGGTCAAGTTTTCCGCCAAGAACGGGACTTCGGATCAGGCCGGGCTCGGAAAAATCAATGTGGTCAAAGAAGTGATCCTTGTAATAAAGATAAGAGATAAGGCGCGTCACAGAGTCGGGATTATTCGTGCCGGGAGGCACTGTTGCTGCAGGAGTCTCGACAGGTATCACTGACCATGCTATCGCACCGAGAAGCGTTCCCTTGTTGGCTTCGGCAGTCTCCTTCAGGTATTGCTTCATCTTCTTCTCCTGGTCCGTGAGCTCTTTTCTTGCGGCTGATGCCTCCGGGCTTCCGGCCTGTAGCCCGCCAAGCCTGCCGTTTATTTTCATTGCCTCCTCCTGAAGTGATTTCCATTTCCTCTGGTACGCCACAAAACTGGTGTTCTCCTCGGAACCACTGAAGGAGATGGTGGCAACCGGATCGCTCTTGCTGAACCGGATGTCAAAAAACTGGTCCTCGTCAATCAGGAACTCGAAAAAGAGATTGTCAGGCAGGACAATCATATAGACCCCTGCAGGCAGTCTCTCACTTCCCATGAACCTTCCCCTGCCGCCGGAGTCCGTTACAAGGCTGTCGCGTACATACTGCTGGTTGCCGACGTGATATGCAAGCCTTAGCTTGACTGAGGGAGCGTCCTGTGCCGTTACTGTTAAGGAGTGGCCGGTCTGGCTGCTGGCAGCGGTTGTCAGTGCTGCAAAAGCCAGGGGCAGTATAAGGTTCGGGAGTCTGAATTTCATCTGAAAATGATTATCACCGTATTCAATATACAATTATCCTGCCATTTCGTGTGGCGGTGGCAGTCATCACATCAACGGGGAGACCTTTGGTTTTCTTGTGTTTCTCAGTCACAGGGCAGCTGTTTTCAGTTTTCCGCTGTTCCGCTCTGCAGCATCGTAAGTTTCAGTGATCCATGCTGATCCTTAGAATCTCGGCGTATCCGCCGGCGGTGATGACAGCCCTGAGCACAAAGTTGAAACGGTTCAGGTCAGTGCAGAGGAAGAAGTCGGTAGGAGGGCTGAAGTCAAGATTAGCCGGGTTGAAGAACCTGCTTCCCGATCCCTTCCTCAGTGCCTCTGTTTCCTTTGATATGTCGCTTTCGCGACCTTCGAGCACGTCTTTTATGTACCTCGCGCAGAGCATGTCTTCCTCTGCCGATTCAAGGGCCCTGTAGCCCATGGCAACGAGGGTAACCTTCTCGGGCCTGATCATTGAGATGTATGAGGCGACCGCCCCTGCGTTTACCAGTCCGGCCCCGAGGATTTCCGTTGCTCCGGCGGCGTTGATTATGCCTTTGGTTCCCGCCGTGGTACAGTGTATCATCGTCTTGCCGGCAACTGAGCCTGTCAGCATCTCGGTCGGACTGTTTCCGTAGTCGAATCCGGCAGGTTTCTTTTCATCCTGTTCACCTGCAATAATTACCTCAGCCTTTAGTTTATCCCTTAGTGCAAATGCCTCCTCAGGCGTGGCAACGTCGAGAAGACGGTTTATGCCGCTGTCAAAGGCATAGCATGCGGTGCTGAAGGCCCGGAAGACATCAATGATAACTGTCAGACCCTGAGCCTCCTGCGCTCCTTTAATAAATTCCTTTATGGTGATTTCCATGTCGGGTTTTTCAATTTGTGAAGATAATAATAGTGTTTGAAGATCATTTCTTAAATTTGCATTCCGTTAATAATCAGAAAATCTGGTGAGACCTGTTGGTGAAATAAGTCAGTCGATTGTCAGCCGTGCCGTACAGGGCCGGAAGGCAGTTGCCGAGAGGCTGAAGAAATCAGTCCCCTTCTGGATTCGCCAAAGGCGTATTATATACTTGCTTTACAAGGGAATAAAGAGGGAAAATATTTATATCAAGGCCTCTGCGCTGACATTTTTCACGATACTGTCAGTGATACCCATGGTTGCACTGGCATTCGGCATTGCCAAGGGTTTCGGGCTGTCTGACGAACTGAGGGCACAGATTATAATGCAGTTTCATAACCAGGAACAGGTTATGAACTGGATTCTTGATTTTGCTAACAAGACACTTGAGCAGACAAGCGGAGGCTGGCTGGCAGGGATAGGAGTAGCCTTTCTCTTTTCAACTGTGGGGCAGCTGCTGAGATATGTTGAGAACACCTTCAATTCGATCTGGAAAGTTGACGAAACCCGGGTTTGGTACCGGCAGGTGACAGATTATCTTGCAGTTATCATTCTTGTGCCGGCTCTCTTCGTAGCTTCAAGCAGCGCCACGGTGCTTGCCACCACGCGCCTGAATGACATGCTTAGCCAGTCAGACATGCTTGAAGGGCTCAAACCCGTTGTCTCCTTCCTGGTTCAGTTGATACCGTTCATACTGCTCTGCACTCTTTCCACTGCTGCATTTCTTGCCATGCCCAATACCAGGGTCAAGTTCCGTTCGGCGCTGGTTGCCGGGCTTGCCGCAGGTATTGCATTGCAGATTTTGCAGATAGTCTATGTTGAAACGCAGATGGGCCTCACCAGGCTTGGCACTCTCTACGGAAGCTTCGCTGCCATTCCGCTGCTGATGGTCTGGGTACAGATGAGCTGGGTAGTGCTTCTGATGGGAGCCCAGCTCTCATATTACCTCCAGAATATCACCCGCTACGAATTTGAGTTTGATGTTCAGACGGTTTCACCTCGTCAGAAAAAGAGGTTGTCACTGCTGGTGATGCATTCACTGATCGTTGATTTTGTGAAAGGGGCCAAACCCAGGGCGCCGGAGCAGATCTCCATGGAGCTGAGCCTGCCGGTACGCACTGTCCATGAATGCCTTGACCTGCTTCATGAGGCTTCCATGGTCACCGAAGTATGGAATGAAGAGCAGGAAAAATATGTATACCAGCCGGCCACTGACATTAATAAAATGACTCTCTCGTTCGTGCTTGAAAAGCTCGAGTCATCGGGCTCACTGCACAAAATAGTCATCAACAATTCCGATTACCGGAAGATAGACACCGCCCTGACCAGGTTCGAGAGCCTGGTGGCCTCATCGGAGGTAAATATCCTTCTCAGGGACCTGTAAACCTATTTGTTTCTGAACGGTGAGAGCCGGAATCGTCTCACATACCTTATCAGTTCCTCGAGTGAATTCCAGTTATCGAAGAGATAGTGTGGTGCTTCAACCATTATCTGCCTTGTCTCAGGGTGCATCGACCAGTAGCTTGTAAGGTTTGAAGCCCTGAAGACACGGTCTTCCGAACCGATAAGCGAATAATCCCATACAAACCCGGTTTCCACCGGTTCCATCATCCGGTTGTAGAGCCACCTGAGCTCATCGTGGAGTGATTTTTCAGTGCGTGTAGGTATGTAGGCGCGGTTTAGTTCAAATTGGCTCCTTGTCCCGAAGAGCCTGAGGTAGAACTTACCCATGCTGTAGTTCGTGATATTTTCAAGGGTGGCTTCAAAAATCCTGAGAGGTATGCCATACTTGTCATCTGCGGCTACGGGTGTTCCATTGATGGCTATGGTAAGATCAGGTTTTATCCCAAGCTTCCTGCTGTAGTACTCAGCGGCCCATACGCCCAGTGACCAGCCGATGACAGTAACTCGCCGGTAGGTCTTCATCTCCGGCAGTATCAGTGGCTCATCGGCCGAATAGTTGTAAAAAAGAATAAAGTCGTGGTTGTCGGTGCAGAGGTTGGAGAATGCTTTTTCATCAATTCCCCAGGTACCGAAGAGAATAACAAGATCTCTGTTGTTCTCAAATCTACGGAGGAATGTTTTCATCGGGTAGAGGAAAAGAAAAAAGAGGAGAGGGTTACCGTGGTACTTTAAGGAACGGGCTTATGAGATAATCCCGGAATCTACTGTCTGATAAAAGGAAGTAACCTATGGTAGTCAGCCTATAGGTCCATGTGAAAGTCAATGTCTGCAATACAATCCTATTGATTCCCACAAGTAACCCTTACTCTCCTCTTTTATTTCATCACTTCCACAAATGTAATAGATATACCTCAACTTTGCAAACAATTTCAGAAAAAAATTCAGGTAGTTTGTAACCGGTTGCTAATTAGAACAGGATTGTGTAATTTTAGACTGAATATGATGCCAATTATTCCTCTGACATTAAATCCATTAGTATGATACCTGAAATAATCAGCATCCGGCATGACGACGGCTCAGGATTCAGGGCCGCATGGATGGATAACGAGAGCGGCTTTCTCCACCTGCATCCCGAATATGAAATTGTTCTGAATATTTCTGGCAACGGGACCCGTGTTGCAGGTGATTCGGTGGAGCTCTTCGACCGTTATGACCTGGTGATGTACGGTCCTGACCTCAGGCATTTCTGGAACTTTTACAGGAAGGATGAAAATGAAACGGGCAGGCATGCAATAATGGTTCACTTCAGGCGTGATTCGCTTGGCGATTCAATGCTTTCGCAATTCGAGATGGCTGACCTGAGGCGGTTGCTGGAAAATGCCGGCCGGGGGATTGCCTTTCCGCCCGAGACGGGCGAAGCTGCAGAGGAGCCCATGCGGCGCCTGCTGTCCGATACCGGGATGAAAAAGATGGTCAGCTTCTTCAGGCTGCTCGAAATACTCTGTGCGGCACCGAGATTCAAGATTCTGTCAGGCGAGAACCGCGAAGGGGTGCATGAGATTACTGACAGTCGCCTGACTGAAGTATGTTCTTTTGTCAGGGATAATTTTTACCGCCCGATTCCTGTTAAGGAGGTCGCCGTGGTGGCAAAGATGAGCCCCCATTCATTCAGCCGCTTCTTTTCACGCAGTACCGGAAGCGGATTTGTCGACTATGTGAACCAGGTTCGTACCAACAAGGCCTGTTACCTGCTCCGGGAAACCGACCACCAGATAAACGAAATTGTATTTGAATGCGGATTTGCAACCGTTTCCAACTTCAATAAGCAGTTCCGCAAGCATGCCGGGATGTCAGCACGTGACTACCGGGCGCAATACCGGAACTGACATCCTGCCTTTCTGCGGGAAAATCACTTTCAACTGATGATATTATTCATGCCGGAGTTTGATCCCTATTGCTAAATTTGCCTCTGAACCAACTAAAAACATCTCGATCATGGGAATGACCATAACCGAAAAAATCATTGCCGCTCACTCCAAATACAAAAGCGTAAAACCGGGTGACATTGTTGACATTACAATTGACGCCCGTGCAGCCAGGGACTTCGGCGGCGCCAATGTCGTCAAGAACCTGAACGATTTTGGACTGAAGGTTGATGACCCTGAAAAGACTCTCTTCACGTTCGACTGCAATCCTACAGGTTCAGACCAGAAATATGCCGTTAACCAGCACATATGCAGGCAGTATGCCCGTGGTAACGGAATAAAGGTATATGACATTGATGCAGGCATAGGCACACACCTTCTCATCGAGGAGGGCTATGTATGGCCGGGAGCCACAGCGGTATCAACCGATTCACATGCAAACATCCTGGGTGCTGTGGGTGCATTCGGTCAGGGAATGGGTGACATGGACATTGCTGCTGCATGGAACAGCGGGAGGGTATGGTTCAAGGTCCCGGCATCGGTGAAGCTCACACTGAAGGGCAGGATGCCTGAGGGTGTGGCTGCCAAGGATGTCATTCTGAACCTGCTGCGCATGTATGGCGCCAACACTCTGCTGGGTTACAGCATTGAGCTATATGGTGATGCAGTGGAACGGATGTCGCTTGATGAACGGATCACCATAGCCTCCATGGCAACAGAGATGGGAGCAATCATAATTCTCTTCCCGCCAACGCCGGCAATTATCGGGTATTGCCGTGCTCGCGCTCGCGCACCGTTTGAACCTGTCCACGCTGACGCGGATGCCACCTACGCAATAACAGCAGATATTGACGTCAGCACCTTCGTACCGATGGTGGCTCGGCCTGGCGAACCACATGACACGGTAGGGGTCAGCCAGCTCCCCGTCACAAGGATAGACTCTGCCTTTATCGGCAGCTGTACCAACGGCCGTATCGAAGACATGAGAGCGACGGCTGAGATACTGAAGGGCAGAAAAGTGGCACCGGGCGTGGTACTCAAGATTGTGCCATCAACTGATGCCGTATGGAAACAGTGTCTTGATGAAGGACTTATGGATATCTTCAAGGATTCAGGGGCGCTGGTCTCAAATGCCGGTTGCGCTGGATGTGCAGCCGGACAGGTAGGTCAGAACGGCAAGGGTGAGGTCACCGTCAGCACAGGGAACCGGAATTTCCCTGGCAAGCAGGGACAGGGAAGCGTATTCCTCGCGTCTCCGGCCGTAGTGGCAGCATCAGCGATTGCAGGATATATAACAACTCCTGAAATGATTCCGGTTACCCCGCCTGAATTCAAATTCAGCGCAACACAGCCTTCGGCCGCTGCCCCTGTTAAGAGCACGCAAACTGACAGACCCACCGTTATCCGCGGAAAGGTATGGCTGATAGAACGTGACAACATCGACACTGACATGATCTTCCACAACCGGTACCTGGCCATCACTGACATACGCGAGATGGGCCAGTATGCATTTGACAACCTGGAAGGTTACAGGGATTTTGCAAAGAAGGCGCAGGCAGGCGATATCATTATTGCCGGGAAAAACTTTGGAAGCGGCAGCTCACGCCAGCAGGCGGTTGACTGCTTTGTCTCACTGGGCATACAGGCCGTCGTTGCGCAATCGTTCGGCGCCATCTATGAGCGCAATGCCATTAACGCTGCATTCCCCGTACTTACATACTCCAGCTTTGAAAAGATAGACCTCCGCGACCAGGATGTCATATCAGTCAATATTCTGACCGGCGAGGCAGTGAATGAACGCAACGGATTATCGACTTTAATTAACCCATTCTATGATGCTCAGTATGAGATTTATAAAAAGGGTGGTTTATTAGGTAAAATTTAACGTAAGACATATCATCATATGAAACCAAGGACATTTGTTGAAAAGGTACTGGGCGCTCCTGAGGGGGCGGTAGTATTCAGGAAACCCGATCTGATACTGACGCATGACAACACCTCCAGCATCTTCCAGACATTCAGAAAAATGGGAGGGGAGAAGGTGTCAGATCCTGACCAGATGGTCATCGTTCTCGATCACAATGCCCCGCCTGCTGATGCCAAACTGGCTACGCAATACCAGGATATAAGGAACATAGTGGCAGGACAGGGAATCAGGAAGTTTTACGACTCAGGGATGGGTATCTGCCATCAGATGATGTCAAATCATGCCCGTCCGGGAATGATTATTGTCGGTTCTGACAGCCACACCTGTACGGCAGGAGCCTTCAATGCCCTTGCGGCTGGAATAGACCGCACCGAGGCAGCAGGAATCTGGAAGAGAGGCGAAACCTGGTTTCTCGTTCCCCCTTCAATGAGGATTGATCTGACCGGCCGGTTACGTCCGGGTGTCAGCGCAAAGGACCTGTCGCTGTGGATCATTGGCATGCTGGGCTCTGACGGTGCCAATTACATGTCTATTGAATTTCATGGAGACGGGGTTGCTTCGCTCAGCGTGAGCGAGAGAATGACTGTTGCAAATCTTGCATCTGAGATGGGGGCCAAGAATGCCGTCTTCCCGGATGATGAGGTGTTGCAGAAGTTCATCGGTTCAAACAGTCCCGGCATCTGGGCTGATGAGGGTGCGGAATACAAAAGCCGCATATCCATTGACCTGTCGAAGGTATTTCCGCTGGTGGCAGCTCCTCATCATGTTGACAATATAAAATCGGTTGCTTCGGTGGCCGGCACCGTTGTGCATGAAGGGCTGATAGGCACCTGCACCAACGGCAGGATTGAGGATCTCCGGACAGCAGCATCTGTGCTCAGGGGTGCTCAGGTGAAGCCGGGCTTCCAGCTTCATATCATCCCTGCATCGAAGGAGATTTATCTTCAGGCCATCAGGGAGGGTATAGTCACTGACCTGATAGAGGCCGGCGCCAATATTCTCAGTCCCAGCTGCGGTCCGTGCCTGGGCACAGGCCAGGGGATACCTGCCAGCGGTCATACGGTCATCTCTACTGCCAACAGGAACTTCCTGGGCCGGATGGGTAACAAGGAGGCTTCCATTTACCTTGCTTCGCCTGCCACTGTGGCTGCATCGGCTGTCACCGGGGTTATTACCGACCCCAGGGTTACAAGGGGTGACGAGGTATTTCCGTTCAATCCTCCCCAGAGCCAGACCAACACCATCAGGGAGGGAGAGAACAGGAAGGAAGGCAATGTATGGAATTATGCAGATGTTGACAACCTGAACACTGACCAGATGTTTGCCGGCAAGCACACTTACTCAGTCATGAGTTCTGATGCGGCTGCAATTCTGCCATTGCTCTTCGGCGACTTTGATCCCTCGTTCAGTGCAAATGCAAAAGCCGGTGACACTATCATTGCCGGTGATAACTTCGGGTGTGGCAGCTCCAGGGAACACCCGTCAGTGGGGCTCGCCCATCTGGGAATCAGGGCTGTCATAATCAAGTCAGTCAACCGTATCTTCTACCGCTCCTCTATAAACCAGGGGCTGCCGCTGATAGTGCACCGGGAGGCTGTGGAGGCGTACCGGGCAGGTGATGCGGTGGAGATAGACTTTGACAGGGGTATGCTGAAGGTAGGAGAGAAACAGTTCAGATTTGAACCACTGCCTCCGGAGCTTAAGGCAATCATAGAGAAGAAGGGCCTTGTCAACTGGATGAAGACGGCCTGACCTCCGTGCAGGGTGAAGTTCCCTGTTGCCAAACGGAAAAATCTGCTTATATTTGCCGCGGTTTTTTATAAACCGCGGTACGGTTCCGTAGCTCAGTTGGATAGAGCAACAGCCTTCTAAGCTGTGGGTCGAGCGTTCGAGTCGCTCCGGAATCACGAAAGCCTGGGCTATGACGCCCGGGCATGACAGAGGAAGGTGGCATGAACACCATCAGTTTCAGATCCGTACTTAAGATTTCCGGACTCATCCTGCTGATATCAGCATCATCGTTCCTGCTTTGCATTCCGGTGGCGCTGATTTATTCTGAACCTGTCAGTCCGTTTCTCCTTGCATTTGTGACGGCATTAACTCCTGGTGCGCTCCTGTACTTCCTGATAAACAGTCCGCTGCATCAGAAGGTAACATCACGCGAGGGTTATCTCAGCGTTACGCTCGGATGGATTATGCTGGTCATTTCCGGCACCTTTCCGTATATTTTCAGTCATGAGTTGAAGGGATTTGTTAACATGCTCTTCGAGAGCGTGTCTGGTTACACTACCACCGGGGCATCAATTCTTACCGAGGTGGAGAGTCTTTCAAAATCAGTCCTCTTCTGGCGCAGCCTGACACACTGGATTGGCGGTATTGGAATAATACTGCTTGTTATTATTGTGCTTCCCTCACTCAAGGTCGGAGGATACAGCCTCTTCTCGCTCGAGTCATCGCTTAAGGAAAAGATACTGCCCAGGACCAAATCAATAGCCATTACCGTATTGATGATATATCTTCTGCTTACAGCACTCCTGGTAATCCTTCTTACTGCCGGCGGAATGAATCTTTTCGACAGCATCTGCCACTCATTCGGCACGGTTGCGACAGGAGGGTTTTCAACAAAGAACACGAGCATCGCAGGGTACTCTGGTTACATCCAGTATGTACTGGGGATATTCATGTTCCTTTCTGCTGCCAGTTTCGTAGTCTTCTACTTCATTCTGAAACGGAACTTTTCCAGGGTGAAGGCCAATGAGGAGCTGTGGTTCTATCTATTCTTCACCACGGCATCAGTTGTGGCTGTCACGCTGGTTCTCTACACAGGTACTGAAAGAAATTTTGAGGTGGCCTTCAGGCATGCATTTTTCCAGGTAACTTCAACCATCTCAACCACAGGTTTCGCTACGACTGATTATAACGTATGGCCTCAGGCTGCTCTTGTCATGATCTTTCTCCTGATGTTTGCAGGCGGGTCGACCGGTTCAACCACCGGGGGCATAAAAATGGCCCGTCATCTGATCGCCCTGAAGAATCTTCGCAATGTGACCGTGAGGCTTCTGCACCCCTCTGCCGTGATACCTGTCAAGCTCAACGGCCAGGTGGTGCCTGAAAGCATCAACAGCCTGATGACTGTATTTATCCAGCTTTACGTGATCATTTTCATTGCAGGGACACTGATTATTCTTGTGTCAGGCATACCTGCAATTGAGGCGGCAGGTGCCTCGGTATCAGCCCTTTCGTGTGTCGGACCGGGATTCGGGGCGTCGGGAAATATGGGAAATTATGCCCACTTCAACGCCGTTGCCAAGCTGACCATGGTGGTACTGATGATTATAGGCCGTCTTGAGATATTTACGATCCTTGCGCTCTTCACCCGTACATTCTGGAAGAAATAAATGTTGTTTCAGGCATATCATTTCTGTTCTTTTTCTCTTAAAAAGTGTTATAATTTCAAAAACTCGCTTACCTTTGCACCCAATTAAAAATCATCTCATGAATAAAGGAATTGTTAAATTTTTCAATGTGTCCAAAGGTTTTGGATTCATTAAGGACGCCAACTCATCCAAAGAGTATTTTGTTCATTCTACCGGCCTGATCGACAAGATCAAGGAGAATGACGAGGTAACATTTGACCTCCAGGAGGGCAAAAAAGGGTTAAATGCCGTTAATGTAAGACTTGCGTAGTTAACACTATAATGTACATTTAAATACCCTGGAGGCTGCCTCAATGAAAATTGAGGCAGCCTCTGTTTCTTATAGATGTGACCTCCGGAACAGGGGGACTTTTTTTTGTTCAGGGAAACAAGGTATATGATTTACTTGTTAACCATGTTTGGTTTGCACAGGACACTAATACGCGGCGAAGGAACAGGCAGGAAGTAAATGATTTTTTCCTGCTATTTGGCCACGTCAAATTCAATCACATACCCGTACCCCCTCCAGATGGTGCTGAGAGCGATGTTTTTCATTCCGGCCGGCACAAGGTCCACGGGGGGTACCACCTTTTCTGCCGAGCCGGTGAAAATATTGAACAGTCTTCCTGCCTTCTCCGTTTCATCGGCAATCACAATATGGGTTCCCGGCTTTGCAACCCTGATCATCTCGCGGATAGCCAGACCCTTGTCTTCAAAGAGGTTAATGGCACCTAGGTGAAATACCACATCAAATACATTGTCCCTGTATGGCAGTTTCTGCGCATCTGCACGGACCAGCTCAGAATTAATCTTCCACCGGTTCAGGTTACTGACACAGTGTGACATCATCTCTTCCTGGATGTCAAGGCCATAAAGCTGAAGTCCTGCTGACCGCCTGGCAAGCCACAATAAATTCTCCCCGTAACCAATACCCGTTTCAAGCACGGTATCTCCATCATTCACCCGCAGTCTGCCCATGACTTCATTCCTCGCACTTTTCGGGCCTCCGCACAGAAGGAACATCATGTTGGTAAGAGGCGTATAGACCTTCGCAAGCACCGACCGGAAAAACTTTTCCCTCCGGTTTTTAAAGACCAGTCCCTCGCCACCCAGAAAATCGTAATAGCCACCGAAGTGCCTGTAGCTGACGTCACATTTACTGCAACTCAGAAGATCATGATTCAATCGGTCAGCCTTACTGTCTGCCTGATGAATCAGCTCACCCTTGCATGACGGGCAGCATAGCATTTCATTTACAGATCGTGCCATACCCTGTTTATTATTTTATGCACAATTTAAGATTTATTGTGAAATTATTGACAAGGCTCTTTAAAAATTCTAAATTTGTATATGTTTAGATTATATTATACAATCAACTGACTAATGATCGTATGCAAATATTAAGACAGCCTTACTGACAGTTTCAATAAGCTAATGTAATGAAAGTGCTTGTCACCGGTTCTTCAGGTTATCTTGGCTCAATTGCTGTGAGTCATCTTGTTGCAAAAGGATGCGAGGTCATTGGCCTGGACATGAAAAAGCCGGACGGAAAGGTGGACGGTGACGGTTTCAGGTTTTATGAATGCAATTCAACCGACGGCAGTTGTGTAAGGGATATTTTCTCACGGGAACTGCCTGATGCCGTACTCCACTTTGCCTGTTCCATGAACAGGTTACGGAACAGGAAAGAGGAGTTCGGAATGGATGTGGGAGGATCATTCAATGTGATAGAGGCAGCCCGCAGGACCCCCTCGGTCAGGAAGTTTGTCTTTTCCAGCTCAGCTGCCATCTACGGCCCTGCAGCAAGGAGTGAGCTGTGGCTTGACGAGGCTGAGCCACTAAACCCCGGCCACTATACTTACGGCCTGAACAAGAGGCTGATTGAACAGATGCTTTTCCGGGTAAACGGCGACCATCCGATGCGAACCGTCTCACTGAGAATCTGCACGGTGGTAGGGCCGCGCTATTCAAGGCCCAAGTCAGTGGTTTCCATTCTGTTAAGACTGCCTTTCCTTCCAGAATCCTTCAGCAGGACCTCTGTTCAGTTCCTTCATGAGGATGATTTCAACGAGCTTTTAAACCTCGTTCTGCATGACAGCGAGATTGAAGGTGTTTTTAACCTGGCACCTGACAGTTGTTCGGTTGTTGGTGAAATTGTTCCGCCCGCAAGGTTTCACCGGTTCCCCTGTTCAGCCATCAAACCGGTTATGTGGGCGCTATGGAATCTCAGGATGGTGAACCTTCAGCCTGCCGGCCTGGGATTCTGTCTGTATCCGGTGGTGCTTGACTCAAAGCGACTGGCACGAAGGTATGATTACAGGTTCAGGCACTCATCAACTGAGTCGTTCCTGCTGACGAAGGAGCGAAACAGTCTCCCCCCGGATGCCAGGTTCTGATTATCACTCCCTGTTTTCCGTGAGTCCGAAACGGCTTCCGGCCACATGACTTATCAGCCTGACAGTTTCGTCAATCCCGAGCACGGAAGAATTGATGCAGAGATGATAAGATTCTGCGGCGCCCCATGTCTTCCCGCTGAAGTAATTGTAGTACGATGAGCGGCCCTTGTCAGTGCGCTCTATCAGCTCCTTTGCTTTGGTGTCTGACAGCTTGTGGCTGATTGCGATACGTTTAATGCGGTCTGCCATGTCAGCGCTGATAAACAGGTTCAGGCAGTTCCGTTCGTCCTTCATCACATAATCTGCACACCTCCCAACAAAGATGCATGATCCCTCACCGGCCAGCGTTCTCATCACGTCACTCTGTATCCTGAACAGGGATTCGTTGCTGAGATAGTAATTCGAGAAGAAATCATCGGTCAGCGAGGTACGCAGTCCCAGTATTCCCGGAAAGAGGCTGAAGTGCTTCTGCTCATCAACCCTCTCGAAGAACTCCTCCTTGAGCCCGCTCTGCTGCGAGGCGATACGGATCAGCTCCTTGTCATAAAACGCAATCCCCAGCCTGGCAGAGAGTTTCTGTCCTATCTCCCTTCCGCCGCTGCCAAGCTGTCTTCCTATCGTGATAATATAACGGTTTACCATTGGCCGGTGGATTTTATCATACCCAAATTTAATCTTTAAAATTAATTTCCGGCTATGTGCATGCATATATTGCGGATAAGGTACAGCCGGATGAAAGTGACGGCATTAACCCAAAAAATAGTACTTTAGTTGCCGTATTTTCCCGGACAGGAGCATGCACCATGAAGAAGAAATACATTCTCTCCCTTGATCAGGGAACGACAAGCTCGAGGGCCATCCTTTTCGGAAGCGACGGGCAGCCTGTAGCCTCGTCCCTCAAGGAATTCACCCAGATCTTTCCACGGCCCGGCTGGGTGGAGCATGATCCAGCTGAGATATGGTCCACTCAGGCCGGTGTGGCGGCGGAAGTGGTTGCCGGAAGCGGTGCTGACTGCTCTGACATTGCTGCAATCGGCATCACGAACCAGCGCGAGACAACAGTGGTATGGAACAGGAGAAACGGCAAGCCTGTTTACAATGCCATCGTCTGGCAGGACCGTCGCACAGCGGATCTGTGTGACAAACTCAGGGCGGAGGGCCATGGAGCAATGATAGCTGAAAAGACAGGCCTGGTGATTGACGCCTACTTCTCGGCCACCAAGGTAAAATGGATACTTGACCATGTCGATGGTGCCAGGGCAGCGGCTGAAAGGGGTGACCTTGCATTCGGGACAATAGACTCATGGCTGGTCTGGAACCTGACAGGCGGCAGGCTGCATGTCACGGATGTTTCAAATGCATCACGCACCATGCTGTTCAATATCCGCAGTCTGCAATGGGATGATGTGCTTCTTTCCCTCTTTGAAATACCTTCATCAATGCTCCCGGAGGTGCGTTCATCATCAGAGGTTTACGGTTATTCTACCGGCCTTTTTGCCTCAGGGATCCCCGTCGCAGGGATAGCTGGAGACCAGCAGGCTGCTCTTCTGGGACAGATGTGCGTTGATGAAGGAATGGTCAAGAACACCTATGGTACCGGTTGTTTTATGATGATGAATACCGGCAGTGAACCGATGAGATCCGGCAACAGGCTGCTTGCTACAGTGGCATGGAAGATAGGAGATGACACAACCTATGCCCTCGAGGGCAGTATTTTTATAGGCGGGGCAGTGGTCCAGTGGCTGCGCGACGGACTCGGCATCATAAGGCAGTCATCTGAAGTGGAGCGTCTTGCATCACAGGTAAGCTCAGCGGAGGGTGTCTGTTTTGTGCCGGCATTCGCCGGCCTGGGAGCGCCATACTGGAACCAGCATGCCAGGGGCACTATTACCGGCCTGACACGGGGTACAACCGCAGCCCACATCGCCCGTGCCGCCCTTGAAAGCATAGCATTTCAGACACTTGATGTGTTGCTTGCGATGGAGAAGGATTCGAATTTGAAAATAAAAGAGTTAAGAGTCGACGGCGGAGCAACGGTCAATGACAGCCTGATGCAATTCCAGGCTGATATCCTTCAGACAGACGTTCTTCGTTCAGGGGTAACGGAAACGACAGCATTGGGGGCAGCCTTTCTTGCAGGTCTGGCGACAGGATTCTGGGGCGGGATGGATGAGCTGCGGGGTCTCTGGCAGGCCGGACGTCATTTTGCCCCTGCAATGAAACCGGAGGAAAGAAAGACACTCATACAGGAATGGAACCGTGCTGTGATGACTGCCGGTGCCTGGGCAGATGATGCCGGAAGATAACGACCTGCAACAATTAACCTGAACGAACCTGCATAAAAATATAACATAATGAAAAAGACATTCCTCCTGGCCGCCTTGATGATGCTGATCATTTCACCGGGTCTTAAAGCCCAGAATGCTGACAGTGCAGATGTTTATATGATCACCTGCGCACCCGGTACAGCTGCCTACTCGATCTACGGTCATACAGCACTCAGGATAGCCATGCGCGGCACAGAATTCGACATGGTCTATAACTGGGGCATATTTGACTTTTCAACACCTAACTTCGTATACAGGTTTGCCAAGGGGAGGCTCGATTATAAGCTGGGAGCTTACAGCTATGCAAGGTTCCTCGAAGAGTATATTTCCGAGGGGAGATCGGTATGGTCCCAGAAGCTAAACCTGACCACAGCGGAGAAGGAGAGGCTGTTTATACTGATCAATGAGAACCTCAGGCCTGAGAACATCAAGTACAGGTATGACTTCTTCTTTGACAACTGCGCCACCCGGGTACGCGATATCGTCGCCGCCTCTGCAGCTGACACCGTCATTTTCCCGGTAAAGGAGAAGCGCCTGAGCTTCCGCCAGCTTATCGACCCGTACCAGAAGGTACTTCCGTGGCTGGATTTCGGCGCCGATATGCTCCTCGGACTGCAGGCTGACAGGAAGGCATCAGTGGCTGATGAGATGTTCCTGCCCGTATACCTGAGAGACAACTTCGCCGGAAGCCTAATAGTTCATGACGGAAGACAGGAGCCGCTGGCAGGGCCGACGGAGAAGGTAGTGGACAAACCTGTAACACAGACCGGGAAGAAGGCATGGGTGCCACAGGCTGTATTCTGGCTCATATTCGTTTTTGTAGTGCTTGTGACATTTGTTTTTAAAAGACCCGGACTGGAAAAGGTTCTGGATTACATACTCTATTTCATTTTCGCCTTAATTGCACTGTTGCTGATTTTCACGAATATATTCTCGGAACATGATGCACTTCATCTCAACCTGCTCTTCCTGGGAATAAACGTACTGATAACAGTACTTTTCATCATGATGCTCGCGGGGAAAAAATCAGTGAAACTGAGCAGGTTAACGTTAACCATTTCGGTCCTTTGGTTTCCTGTCGCTCTTATTGCCGGCCAGGGAATTAACCCTGCACTCATACCACTGGTCCTGACGATAATGGTTCGACTCTTCAGGCACTGCGGTTTCGGGAAATCGCTTTAACACATCTTTAACAACATTTAACAAGGTTTTTTAATATCAGAAATGATCTTTGCGAAGCTTTTAATAAAGGGCAAAATACAATTTAACAACATATGGAACATACAACCGACATCAGGCTTCTGAATGAAAAGATTGAAAAGGAAAGCGCCTTTGTTGATCTTGTCAGGCAGGAGATAAACAAGGTGATAGTGGGGCAGCGTCATCTGACAGATTCTCTGCTCATCGGGCTGCTTTCGAACGGACACATTCTTCTTGAGGGTGTTCCCGGACTGGCAAAGACTCTGGCCATAAAGACCCTCGCGTCGATAATTGATACAAAGTTCAGCAGGATTCAGTTCACTCCTGACCTGTTACCGGCTGACCTAATCGGAACAATGATCTACAGCCAGAGGAAAGAGGAGTTCGTGGTGCGCAAGGGTCCGATCTTTGCCAATTTCATACTTGCCGACGAGATTAACCGCTCCCCGGCTAAGGTGCAGAGCGCCCTCCTGGAGGCAATGCAGGAGCGGCAGGTGACTATTGGTGACACTACATACAGGCTTGATGAGCCGTTCATGGTGCTGGCGACGCAGAACCCGATTGAACAGGAGGGCACCTATCCGCTGCCTGAGGCACAGGTTGACAGGTTCATGCTGAAGGTGGTGATCACCTACCCCGAGAAGGAGGAGGAACGGCTTATCATAAGGGAGAACCTGGCCAGCGAGTTCCCCGTTGCAAAAACCATACTGAAGCCGGAAGATATAATCCGCGCCAGAAGCGTGGTCAGGGAAGTGTACATCGATGAGAAGATCGAAAACTATATCCTCGACATTGTATTTGCCACCCGTCAGCCGGACAAATTCGGTCTTTCGAAGTTCACACCGCTTATAGCCTACGGAGCCTCTCCCAGGGCAGGGATAAACCTCGCACTGGCTGCAAAATCATATGCCTTCATAAGGCGAAGGGGATTCGTGGTTCCCGAAGACGTCCGCTCTCTCTGTGCCGATGTCCTCCGCCACCGCATAGGTCTGACCTATGAGGCTGAGGCTGAAAATATCACTCAGGATCAGATTATTGCAGAGGTGCTTAATACCGTCGAAGTCCCGTAGAAGGATGAAGAGATTACAACTGTCACTGATCCTGCTGACATTTCTGATCCCTGTAAAGGCTCAGGAATTCTGTGGCATGACTGAAAAGAGCATCCGTGCTGTGATGGAGAGGGATTTCAAGGGTCTGACGCCTGACGACAATGTCAGGAATGATGTCTACAGGTACCTTAAATACCATTCGGTTGACGACAATGAGACATGGCTGATATTCCTCGATGAGAGAAACAGGTGCAAAGGGGTCAGGATAACATACAGTAACAGTCTTTATGATACAAAGATCAGCGAACTGAACCGGAAGTACGGGCATGACGATGGAGGAAAGTGGAGTTACAGGCTGGAACGGAACCGGATTGCCGTCACGGTTCACCGTGATGAATGGTTTTTTACTGTCACACATGTGCGGATGTAACATCTGTAAGGGAAGTGGAAACAACAGAACTGTTAAAGAAGGTAAGGAAGATTGAGATCAGGTCGCGCGGGCTGACCCGCCAGATCTTTGCAGGTGAGTATCACAGTGCTTTCCGTGGCAGGGGAATGGCCTTCAGCGAGGTACGCGAATACCAGTTTGGTGATGACATCCGCAACATAGACTGGAACGTCACCGCCCGGTTCGGTCATCCTTATGTCAAGGTTTTCGAGGAGGAGAGAGAGCTGACAGTCATGCTGCTGGTTGATGTGAGCAGGTCGGGAGATTTCGGAACGGTGGCTTCCACCAAGAGGGAGATGATGACGGAGATAGCTGCCGTCCTTGCATATTCGGTTATTGCCAACAATGACAAGGTAGGGCTGATGCTCTTCTCTGACCGTGTGGAGAAATACATTCCCCCGAAGAAGGGCAGAGGCCATATGCTCAGGATCATCCGCGAGATGCTCGGTTATGAGCCTTCAGGATCAGCCACATCGCTGTCCGAGCCGTTAAGGTACCTGACCAATATTATCAGGAAGAGGTGTACCGCCTTTATTCTTTCTGATTTCCTTGCTCCCCCCTTTACAGATGCCCTTCGCATTGCATCGGGCAAGCATGACGTGGTTGCCCTCCGCATCAGTGACAGGCGCGAGAAGGAGATGCCTGACGTTGGTTTCATAAAGGTTTTGAATCCGGAGACGGGCAGGGAACAATGGATAGACACCTCTTCATCGGCTGTCAGGAAGGATTATGCCGCTCAGTGGAAAAGGCATGATGAGGCTGTTGCCTCGGCCTTTGTCAGCTGCGGAGTTGATATGGCATCAATCAGCACCGGCGAAGACTATATCAAACCACTTATCTCACTGTTCAAGCACAGGTAGGAATATGAGAAAGGCTTTCATTTCAATAGTGGTTTTCCTTACATCGGTACTACTCCTGTCAGCCCAGCAGATAAGGGTTACCTCGAAGCCTGACACCTCGGTCATGCTGATAGGTGACCAGATTGGCTTCACCGTCACGGCAGAGATGCCTTCAGGTGTCTCTGCTGATATGAGCGGTGCCGCCGACACCCTGGCCGGAAAGATCATCATTCTGCGCAGAGACCCGCGTGACACAACTGTTTCAGCGAACGGGTCGGTAACAATCACTGACAGGTATCTCATCACGGCATTTGATACCGGGTCATATACCATTCCGCCATTCTATGCGGGGGTGGCTTCCGGTGACAGCCTGCTGAGATTCTTTTCGGATTACTCATTTCTGGACGTAATTCGTCCCGACGTCACCCCGCCTGACACCACTGATGTTATTTTTGACATAGTCGGCCCTCGCAGTGCACCTGTAACCTTCCGGGAAATCCTGCCATGGATAATAATCACCCTGATTGTTGCAGTGATGGTATGGCTGCTCGCACGCTTCCTGCCAAGGAACCCCCTCCGGCGTTTTGTCAGACCACCGGCCCCGCCTGAACCGGCACATGTCATTGCGCTGCGTGACCTGAAGACTCTCAGGAGTGAGGAAATATGGCAGAAGGGTGATATCAAGGAATATTACTCCAGGCTTTCAGACATACTCAGGAGATATATCGACAACCGTTACGGTGTCAGCTCTCCCGAACTGACGACGGACGAGACCGTGCGGATGCTGCAGAAGGCATCTGTGACCACTTCGGGACAGATGGCTATTGTCAAGGAAGTGCTTTCTCTCTCAGACATGGTCAAGTTTGCCAAATACCTGCCCGACAGTGCTTTGCATGAATCATCCATGGATAGTGCCGTGAGGTTTGTCGAAGAGACCAGGCTTCCGGATGCAGCTCCGGCTGATACCAAGGATAAAACTGAAAATACTTCTGGCGAGGGCAGCGATGGAGCAGTCGCAGGAAAACAGAAGGAGAAAGGAGGGCGCCATGCATAACATCGTCTTCGAGAACAGTTGGTTCCTCTGGTTCCTTCTCATCATACCCCTCTTGGTGGCACACTACATATGGCGCCAGGGAAAAGCCAATGCCCCGGTGAAGCTTTCCACTGCCGGGTTCTTTGCCGAAGGGCGCAAGACCTTCCGGCACTACCTGAGGCACCTGCTCTTTGCCCTAAGGGTGGCTGCCATAGCGCTGGTAATAGTGGTAATTGCCAGGCCTCAGAATGTTGACAGGTGGCAGAGCTCCACCACTGAGGGGATTGATATTATCCTTGCTCTCGACGTTTCAGGGTCGATGCTTGCGCGCGACTTCAATCCCGACAGGCTGGAAGCATCCAAGAACGTCGCAACGGAATTCATAAGCGGAAGACCGTATGACCGCATGGGACTCACGGTATTCAGCGGCGAGAGCTTTACCCAATGTCCCCTCACGACAGATCATGCCGTGCTCATCAACCTGCTCAGGGAAGTGAAGAGCGGAATCATTGAGGATGGCACGGCCATTGGCGTGGGACTGGCCACTGCAATCAACAGGATAAAGGATTCCGATGCCATCAGCAAAGTCATAATCCTGCTCACTGACGGCGTCAATAACCGTGGATCCATTGACCCGATGACGGCTGCAGAGATTGCAAAGACCTTTGGCATCAGGGTGTATACAATCGGTGTGGGCAGCATGGGATATGCCGACTACCCGGTACAGACACCTTTCGGCATGAGATACCAGAAGATGGAGGTGGAGATTGACGAGGCTCTTCTTCAGCGGATAGCTGAGATGACCGGAGGGCAGTATTTCAGGGCTGTGGACAACACCAGCCTGCAGAAGGTATACGGTGAGATTGACAAGCTTGAGAAATCAAAGATAGAGACCAGAGAGCACAGCCGGCGTGACGAGGTGTTCATGTCATGGGCCCTCGCGGCCCTGGCGCTGCTCGGCCTCGAGCTGTTGCTCAGGTATCTCCTCATGAAAAACATGTCATAGCGCGATTATGGAAACATTCAGATTTGCACAGCCTGACATGCTTTACCTGCTTCTCCTGGTACCGGTTCTGATCATTTTATGGATCATCGGCAACAGGAAAAGGAGACTGGCCAGGGAACGTTTCGGCGATGCGCCGATGCTTGAACAGCTCTCGCCTGACTATTCCCCTGCAAGAATGGCGGTTAAATTCATCATCAGGCTTCTTGCCTTCGTCATGGCCGTGCTCACCGTTGCAAGACCGCAGTTCGGCTCCCGGCTGGAAGAGGTTAAGCGTGAGGGAGTGGAAGTGGTGATAGCCCTTGACGTAAGTAACTCGATGCTTGCTGCCGATATAACCCCCTCGAGGCTCGAAAGGGCCAAACAGGCTATAACCCAGCTCGTTGATCAGCTGAAGGAAGACCGGATCGGGCTCATTCTCTTTGCCGGCGATGCATATACGCAGATCCCTGTTACCAATGACTATCTCTCGGCCAAGATGTTTCTGTCAACCGCAGGGCCTGATGCGGTATCAAAGCAGGGAACCGCAATCGGCGCTGCCATTGACCTGGGGATCAGATCCTTCACCCCCGAGAGCGACAAGAGCAGGGCACTGATAATAATCACGGATGGTGAAAACCATGAGGATGACGCGGTTGAAAAGGCACGGGAAGCGGCTGAGAAGGGTATAGTGGTACATACAATAGGCATAGGATCGCCTGACGGATCTCCCATACCGGTGGTGACCGGCGGGAGAACCGATTATCTTAAAGACAGTCAGGGAAATACAGTTATTTCGAAGCTTGACGAGAAAGGTTTGCAGGAGATTGCATCGGTAACGGGCGGAAGGTATGTCAGGGCCAGCAACACAAGCATCGGACTGACTGAGATTTATAATGACATTGGCAGGATGAAGAAGAGTGAGATTAACGCCATGATGTACACCGAGTACAATGAGCAGTTCCTTATACCTGCGGCACTTCTCTTCATTCTGCTTGTGACTGACCTGCTGCTGGCTGACAGGAAGAACAATCTTCTCAGGCGTATTGGGATCATCGGAAAGGAACCGAAACAGGACAGGATATGAGAGGTAATGGAACAGCTTACAGATTGCTGATTGCCGTCATCTGCACGGCAGTAATCTCTCCTTCCCTCCACGGACAGGAGGAGAGGGAATATATCAGGAAGGGAAACAGGCTTTACAAGAAGAGTGAGTTTGCCGGCAGCGAAGGGATGTACCGTCGTGCACAGGAAGACGGCAAGCCTTCAGGCGATGCGGTCTTCAACCTCGGTGACGCCCTCTACAGGCAGAACAGGTATGGCGAAGCTGCGGAGGAATTCAGCCGTGCGGTACAGGCCGGCGAAACCGATTCACTCAGGCAGGCTGACGGCTTATACAACCTTGGCAACTCATTGCTGAAGGAGCAGAAATTCAGCGAAAGCATCAATGCTTATATCAACTCGCTGAAACTCAATCCTGACAATATCCAGGCAAAGTACAACCTCGCATATGCCCAGGACCAGCTGAAGAAACAGGAGGAACAGCAACAGCAGCAGGATCAGCAGGATCAGGACAAGAACAGGCAGGACCAGCAGAACAAGGATCAGGAGGATAAGAAGGACCAGGAGCAGAAGGATGATCAGCAGCAACAGCAGCAGGATCAGCAGAACAATCAGCAACAACAGCAGTCCTCAATGAGTCGTGAGGATGCGAAGCGCCTTCTTGACGCCCTTGCTGCCAATGAAAAGCAGACCCAGGAGAAGGTGCAGCGCGACAAGGCTGCCGGTGCAAGGGTAAGGGTCATTAAAAACTGGTAATTTTGCAGTGATGAAAAGGATAACGACGGCGTTGGTTTTTCTGCTGGCCTGCCTTGCGGCAACGGCCCAGGAGGTAACGCTTACCGTTGAAGCACCGGAGAGCGCCGTTGCCGGAGAAAGGTTCAGGATCATCTATACGATCAACTCAACAGACGGGCAATTCACCCCTCCGAAGTTCGATCCTTCATTCTCGGTCCAGGGTCCTCAGCAGTCGACCAGCCGCAATGTACAGTGGATCAACGGAGACATGAAGGCGGTTTCTTCCACCACCCTCATTTATTATGTTACAGTTGGTGCACCAGGCACTTATACCATTCCGGCGGCTCAGTTCGAGGCCAAAAAAGTCACTGTCAGCTCGCAGGAAAGGCAGATAGTTATATCTGCCGGAGGTTCCCCGCAGCAGGCTGCAGGCCAGCAGCAGGGCCAGGGGCAGGTAAAGGCGGCCGGTGATGCTCCTGCCTCAGGATCAGAGGTCTCCATGAAGATACTGCTCGGCGACCGTGAGGTTTATGCAGGTGAGCCAGTCACCGGGATGCTGAAACTTTATACCCGCATTAACCTTTCAGGCATACAGGAACTTAAGTTTCCTGATTTCAAGGGTTTTCTGAAGGAGGATATTGAAACCCCGCCTCTGCGCAGCCTCGAGACCGAGGTGATTGACGGCATACAGTACGGCACCGGCGTCATCCAGCGTTTTGTACTCTATCCGCAGGTTTCGGGTGAGATACGCATAGAACCGGCCGAGATGACCGTCCTGGTCCAGGAACGGACCGGTGCAAGGGATCCCTTCTTTGATGATCCCTTCTTCGACAGTTTCTTTTCATCGGTCTCCACCGTACCACGGAAGATTACCACACAGCCTCTGACTGTCAGGGTCAAATCCCTGCCCGAACCCCGGCCGGCAGATTTCCACGGCGCTGTAGGTTCCTTTACAATGGAATCGTCCATTTCCGGTACTGATGCGAAGCTTAATGACGCTGTCACGATGACTGTTACCCTTAAAGGTTCGGGAAACCTCAACCTCTCCGGAGAACCTGTAATAAGCTTTCCGCAGGGAATTGAAAAGTATGATCCCAAAGTGACCGTTAAGAGTTCAGGCACCTCCTCGGGAACCAAGGTTTTCGAATACCTGCTCATCCCGAGAAATACGGGCACCTTCGAGATACCGCCCATATCATATTCTGTCTTCGACCCAAAGGAGGAAAAGTACGTCACGCTGCGTGCCGGAGGATTCACTGTCAACGTCACCGGCACGCCGGGACAGGAAGAGAGCGCAGCTCCGGTCTATATTCCCGGTGAGGATGTAAAGTACCTCGGTCAGGATATCAGGTTCATCCGGAATGGCAAAACAAAGCTGGCAGCAATTTCCTCGCCGCTGGTTTCAACACTTTATTACTGGCTCTGGTTTGCCCTTGCCCTCTTTGTTGCTGTCCTGGTGCTTGTGGTCCGGAAGCAACAGATCAGACGCAATGCTGACACGGCAGGAGTTCGCAACCGCCGGGCGGCAAAGAATGCCCGCAAAAGGCTGGCAAGGGCAACTGCACTTCTCAAATCAGGGAAGAAGGAAGAAGTAAATGCCGAGGTTGCCAGGGCTCTGTGGGGTTATCTTGGTGACAAGCTCCGTATAGCGCAGTCGGATATTACCAGGGACAAGTGCTACATAGCACTGAGAGACAGGAAGGCTGACGAGGAGATGATCACCGAACTCGACCGGATACTCACCGCTACCGAGTACTCGCAATATGCTCCCGTTTCAGAGGGTGAAAGCCCTGCAGCACTCTGTGAAAGAGCAGCCACACTTATCGGGAAACTTGACGATGTTCTTGACTAAAGGAGGGAGAGGATGAGAAGGATTCTACTGATACAGATCATATTCATGGCCGGCATCCTGAGTCTTGAGGCCCAGTCACCTGAGGAGCGCTATTCTCAGGCAGGCGGTCTCTACGGTTCAGGAGACTATTCAGGCGCTGCAGCCATCTACCGGAAGCTGTGGGAGGAAGGTTTCAGAAGCGAGGACCTGCTCTACAATGCAGGAAATGCGTTTTTCAAGTCGGGAGACAATGCCTCTGCAATCCTGTTTTACGAAAGGGCAAAGTTGCTGGCACCTGCAGATGAGGACATTGACTATAACCTGCAAATAGCCAGGAGTCGTATAACAGACAGGTTTGAATCGGTGCCACAGCTGTTTTTCGTCAGGTGGTTCGATTTCCTTGCTTTACTTACTTCGACAAATACCTGGGCAGTATCAGCCCTCGTGATGTTCCTTGTGGCCCTGGTGCTTGCCCTGTTGTTCCTTACCAGGGCAAGGGCGCGGGGACGGCTTCTTTCATTCTGGCTGGCCATCACCGCGCTGCTGTTGTCCTTCCTGATAATTTCACTGGCCTTACGGAACAATAATCTCGTCAATCATAACAGCAAAGCGGTGATTACCTGCAGCATTGTGACAGGCCGGAGCGCCCCGGGGGAGACAGGCAACGAGCTCTTTGTCCTCCATTCCGGCACCACCGTCACCGTTGAGCAGGAACTGGGAGCATTCCTCGAGGTGAGACTTCCAGACGGGAACAAGGGTTGGATCAGGTCAGACTGCATGGAAAAGATATAATCCGTTAAGACTATTTTCTTAACTTTCTGCCGGAATCAATTTGTCCGGACATGATAGGAAAACTACCGGTGGTCTTGTTGGCAGCTGTGCTATTGCTGACATCATGCAAGAAACGAAACATCACTGACGAAGGTCCGACCGACGTTCGTATCCATAATCAGACCGGCCAGATTATCAATGATGTCAATGTCACAGTCACTGATGATCCGGCGTATGCGGTAAGGACACATAATTTTGGCACCGTCGCGGCAGGGGCTTATTCAGATTACTTCAGGTTCGATATTGCCCATACCGAGGCTGACATCACGGTAAAAATAGGCAATGTCACCTATTCCACACCCTCATCTCAATTTGATTACCTGACATATATCGGTCCTGACCGGATCACCTACAGGATCACAATCACAGATCCGGTGAACAGGGTGCTCGACATTGAAACAGTCATCGAGGAGCCTATAGACAATCTTTAGCCCCGGGAATGAAGGAACTCATCACAGTCTGTCCGCGCAACTGTTACAGCACATGCACCTTCAGGGTATTCACCGAAGATGGGAGGGTGGTCCGCATTCTCCCTTTTGAGGGTAACCTGGCTACTCCGGAAGGACCGTGCATCAAGGGACTTTCTTACCTGGAAAGGGAATACTCTCCGGAACGGATCATTTATCCACTCAGGAGACAGCCTGATGGCTCCTTTGCGCGCATTGGTACAGATGAAGCCCTGACTATTATAGCCGGCAGACTGGTGGAGGCAAGGAAGAACCATGGTCCGCATTCGGTTTTGTTCTACAAGGGCAGCGGTTACTCAGGGCTGAGCAATGAAATTGCGGGCAGCTTCTGGAGACTGTTCGGCGGAGCCACCACAACCTACGGCAATCTCTGCTGGCCTGCGGGGCTCGAAGCCGTCAGGCTGACACTCGGCGAGGTTAAGCATAACCTGCCATGGGACCTGGCCAATGCCTCCATGATCATCCTCTGGGGAAAGAATTCCGCCGAGACCAACGTGCAGGAGCTGATACATATTGAGAAGGCACGGCAGAACGGAGCAAAAGTGGTTGTAATTGATCCGCGCCGGACCCTCACTGCAGACAAGGCTGACATGCTCATCAGACCACGGCCCGGCACCGACGCCGCCCTGGCACTGGCAATGGCACGGGTGATAATTGACCGCGGCCTGACAGATAAAGAGTTCATCAGCAGGCACGTTTCAGGTTTCGGACAGTTTGCAGCGTCACTTCAGATAACGCCTGATAAAGCACAGGATATTACAGGTATACCAGCTCAGACAATAATTGATCTTGCAGTGGCGGCGGCGGGTGCCGGCCGGCTGACTCTTGTGGCAGGTTTCGGATTGCAAAGGTACACCAACGGAGGGCAGACAATAAGGTCAATTCTTTCCATTCCGGTTATCACAGGTATGATAGGGAGGCCCGGTTGCGGTTTCAACTTTGCCAACCTGCAGAGTTACATATTTGATGAGGTAAAGGAACCTTTGAGCTATTATCCTGACCCCGGGACAGACAAACCTTTCCGACGGGCCATTTCGATGGCCAGATTCGGCCCGGATTTCTTTGCCCTGGGAGAGCCGGCCATAAAATTTGCCTGGATCGAGAGGGGGAATCCCGTTATCCAGCTTCCTGCCAGCGCGGAGGTCAGAAAGGCCCTTGAGTCGGTACCTTTCAAGGTTGTGGTTGAGCAGTTTATGACTGACACGGCTGCGATGGCTGACATAATTCTGCCGGCAAAGGGAGTATTTGAACAGGCTGACGTGGTGGGTTCATACTGGAATCCCTATGTTCAGTACAAACCGCAGGTCACCGATCCGCCCGGCGAGGTGCTTCCCGAGAGCGAGATATACTGGCGGCTGGCTCAGTTTATGGGTCTGAATACCGGTGAAGCCGGCATCCCGGCTCCAGGACAGTATGACAGCTGGCTCATGGAGAGGATAAGCCACACCCCGGGTTTCGTAAGGGAAGAGTTATTGCAGAAGCCTGTCATCCCCGACCAGAACGAACATCCGGCATACGGAAACCTGAAATTTGACACACCTTCAGGAAAGATAGAACTGTTGTCTGACAGCGCTGCAAAATTATGGGGTGTTAATCCGTTGCCGACCTTTGAACCGCTGAACGACCTCGGGGAGGAGCGTCTGCCCCTGAGGCTCATGACACCGAATATTGCATCACGGATCCATTCTCAGTTCGGAAACCTGGAAGTGGTAAGGAGTGTGGTTGAAGAACCGGCCTGGGAAATATCCGTGGCTGATGCCCGCAGCAGGGGTCTTAGGAGCGGAGACAGGATCAGGGTGTTCAATTCGCGCGGTGAAGTTACCGGCAAGGTCAGGGTTACGGCCCGTGTCAGAAGCGGCAGCCTGGTTTTTCCAAACGGCATATGGCTTGGCGAGGGCGGGGGAGTGAACAGGCTCATCGCTTCCTCGGAGACCGATATGGGGCACGGAGCTGCCTTTCACAATACGAGGGTTGACATAGAAAAGCTGGTGCCATGAGGAAGGGATTCACATTTGACGCTGCACTCTGTATAAACTGCAAGGCCTGCAGTGCCGCCTGCATCCTTGAGAACGGGCTCCGGCCCGGCACGCGCACCCTTTTCACGTGGAATGAACATGCACTGCCCCTGGCGGGAGTCATCAACCTCTCCATGGCCTGCAACCACTGTGCCGAACCCGCCTGCGCCTCGGGCTGCCCGGCACTTGCCTACACCACAGGGCCTGACGGCGTTGTCATCCATCATGCAGACCGGTGCATGGGTTGCGGGTACTGCACATGGAGGTGCCCCTATGACGCCCCGAAGATCAATCCCGTCCAGGGATATATTGAAAAATGCCACTTCTGCGCTGACAGATCCACTCAGAATACTGAACCGGCCTGCGTTACCGCATGCCCCACAGGAGCTCTTAAAATGACGGAAAGGGAGGAATTTGACAACACCCTGCCTGCATGGTTCCCTGACACAGGGATAAAACCGTCGGTCTTCCTGAAGAATGCTGAAAATCCTCACAGGCCGCTCATAATACCTGCCGACAGTGAGTCAGATGAAGCTGACATGGTTACTGTGCCTGGCGCCGGAGCTGATTCTTCGGAACAGCTGAAAAAGGAGTGGAGCCTTGCACTCTTTTCGTTACTGGTGATAACAGCCTCGGTCATGCTGATGGTCTCCGCACTTCGGGGAACAGCACCTGCCGGATTCATTCCCGTAATACTTCTGGCCGGCGCTATGGCTGTATCCGTTTTGCATCTCGGGGTTCCGGGCAAGTCGTGGAGGGCTGTGCTCAACATCCTCTCATCGCCACTGAGCCGCGAGATAGCAATGGTTCTTTTGCTTGCCTTTGTGGCATTTGCGGGGTGGCTGAAACCGGACCTAATTCCGCCGCTGATAACCGGGCTCCTGGCGCTGCTGACACTTATTTCCGTTGACAATGTCTATTTTGCCGCCGACAGGTCGTTCAGCCTCAAACTTCACAGCGGCCAGGCATATTTCACAGGCTTGTATGCCGTCACATGGTTTATTGAGCCCACCATACTCTTCATAGTATTTTCAATGCTGGCAGCCCTTTCGGTGGTAAAGCGATATAAATCTTCGGAGGCCGGCAGCCTTACGCGCTCACTGTATTACATAAGGGGAATGGCGTTGCCTGTTGTTTTCATGCTGATCTACCCTGACAGTCTGGCAACGGATATTGCAGCCCTCGTGGTTTTCATTGCAGGCATGATTGCTGACAGGCTCCTTTTCTACTGTGACTTCAGGCCGCCAAACATAAAGGATACATTAGCAGAACATTTAGTGAAAGAATATGAAAAAGAGAGAGATAAACAGCGCCAGGACGCCGGTATATCGTGATTCCGGCTTTGAGCTTCCCACAGCGGCAGCCACATCGGGCGCTTTTGCAGCAGAGACAGGTCATGAGCGGGAGCCCGATCTGTATATATATTCACGGTACCGCAACCCGACGGTTGTTGCTGCCGAGGAGGCAGTCATGGCAGTCGAGGGATGTGGGTGGGCGCTGCTGGCACAGTCAGGCATGGCCGCCATTGACATAGCCCTTTCGATCTTCCAGGAGG